>VFQQ010000364.1_pt1 | contig 96694 bp, 94 predicted proteins | sample 3512341 | NCBI WGS metagenome assembly VFQQ01 (sample SAMN10412373, study PRJNA504923) | tailings metagenome | isolation source: Relicate 2 Philex TSF1 revegetated site | place: Philippines: Tuba, Benguet | collected 2017-08-29 | reverse complement strand
ATATTACCTTAGAAAACTCTAACTAAACGTGGCACTAAATTATGGGGAGCTTACACAGTAACCCCAATAGATAATTGATCAGTTTCTTTTAATATTTTTTTCAATAGTTTAGTTTCGAAAAAAAATGATGAATTGGTAACATTACCAGTTAACCCTGCTCCCTCACTTCTATGTAATACTCCTGTACGAAAATGTCCTCGAAAATTACCAGTATTGGCAGGGTTAATTAAAATATTATTAAACTCATATTGAGAGAGAAAGGATTGAGAAAAAGATACACTTATTAGAATTGAAAAAAAAATTGAAAGAACTGTTTTTTTCATCTCAAAGCAGTATTAAAATTTTGGGCATTTTACTTTTTTAACTCCATCAGTAAAATTATATCCTAACGATAACTCAATCCCACCTCGTAAGGAACTCGCAGTCCTCAAACTACTAATATTAACATCATATGTAATGCCCAAGTTAAATCCATTTTTAGTAAATCCCAAATATGGTATGATTGCATCATTTACCCTAGACCAGCCTCCTAAGAAAAAACTATAATCGTTATCAAGTATTCTTTCCCAAATACCACCAACTATCGTTTCACCAACTTTTGCTTGGTTACTATGTAATCCACTTAGATGCAATACACTAATTGGTGATATAGGGATTATTCCTCCAGCTTGGAAGTTAATTTTAGTGTTTAGAAGATAATCTGCTCCAGTAAATTTAATTCTAGGTCTATTCAAGTGGTGTCCACTAATGCCTAAATAAAAATACGTATCATTTAAAAAATTTGCTGAATATAAAAAACCTGCGTTTATGTCAGCATATTTTTTGTTTATCATGTCTGAAGTAAATACTTCTGAAGTAATATTTGTAAAACCACGAATTGTGAGTTGGTCTTCAAATTCTAACTTTAATGTGTTAATTATAAAGTTCGCGTAAGTTCCTTGGAAGCCGAGTGAAAGATGGCTTCTTCCATCTTCATCCATTGCTTTATGAAAGCTCGTGCTAATAGCTGCATAGTTAAAACTAACTGTACCGTTAGCACTTTTGTCAGTTAGTGCTAATACTCCAACTCCCCACGAGTCAAGAGGAGATATTTTATTTTTCAACACTTGAAAATCAGCAGAAACAGTGGCTGTAGCAAAAGCTTTTTCTATATTTTGCCATTGATTTTTATAATTACTAATAACTCGCAAATTCCCATCAAATTTCCCCGTAAAAGCTGGGTTTAAAATTAGAGGAGCAGAAAAAAACTGTGAGAAATGCACATCTTGCGCCAATGCAGTATTTAGTAATATCATTGTAAATCCCAAACAGCATATTTTGTATAGCTTTTTCACAAGGGGTCTAATTTAGGATAATCTTCCTGAAAGAGATACGTTCGTTTAGAAGATTAGGTTGTCCTTAACGTCCATCTTTGACCTAGAAAAAGCGATGATCGCTGCACTGATTAGGATTGATTTTTGGTTCCGAAGGCTAAATCGCCTGCATCTCCAAGACCAGGAACAATATATCCTTTAGCTGTTAATTCATCGTCAATATCCCCACACCAGATATGAATATCTTCCCCGCATTCTCTATGAATCAACTCTATACCCACACTGCAAGCAATAGCTACCACTACATGAAATTCTTTGGGAGTACCCTCATCTTTCATGTATTGGATGGTTTTTACAATAGAAGCACCGGTAGCCAACATCGGATCGCTGATGATCACGATGCGGTTGTCTAATGACGGACAACTCATGTATTCCAGACTGATTTCAAAAGAGCCGTCTCTATGGTGTTTTCTATAAGCAGAGACAAAAGCATTATCTGCCCGATCAAAGTAATTCAGCATACCGTTATGCATGGGTAAACCTGCTCTCAAGATAGTAGCCAATACCGGTTGTTGTTCCAATATTTTACTATCGTGTGTACCTAAAGGGGTAGGCACCTCGGTTACCTTGTAAGGCATACGCTTGCTGATTTCATAAGCAGCAATCTCCCCGATACGTTCCAGATTTCTGCGAAAACGCATACGGTCGCCTTGGATATCTACATTTCTTAATTCCGATACCCAGTTACTAACAAGGCTATGTTCCTGACTAAGATTTACGATCATGGCATGATAAGATTGAAGGCTTCAAAACTAAAATCTATCTCTTGGAATCGGAAATTTAAGTTTTTCGAGCTGTTTCAATGGCTTTAACGTCTTCAAAACGGTAAATAGATTATTTTGGTAGAAATAAACCCTTATGCAAAAAATTGGCAGCATATTGATCATCATTGTCTTATTGAGTGCCTGTGAGTCTAAGAAAGAAGAAAAGAATTTTGAAAAAAGTTATGAGACCGTGAAAGAAACACTGGCTGAAAAGGAAAAGAATAACCCTAAAAGATTTTTGATGGTCACCAATCGTGATAGAAAAAATCTGATCGGACAAACAGTGGTGATGGGATCTATTTCAAATAAAGCAACAGTCTGTTGGTACAAAGATGTGGAACTGCGTTTATCGTTCTATAGCAAAACAGGTGCAAAATTGGATGAAGGATTGGAAACGATTTATGAAAATATTGGGCCGGGTCAAACAGTCAAATTTAAAACCAAATATTTCGCACCTAAGGGAACGGATAGTGTTGCCATTTCCGTTAATAAAGCGATCGGCGATATTTCAGGGGCTGAGTAGTTATTAACCACAGAGTGACACAGAGTTTGGCACGGAGTTACACAGAGGATATTAATAAATGATTCTTTTTATTCCATTTTTGAGTGAGCTTACATGGAAGTTGATTAATAATCCAATTTTGCAGTTGCTTAATTTGAGATATGTGATCATTTGAGCAATATGTACATCCGTAAAAGTTTCTACAGCTTTGACTTCAATGATGACATTTTTTTGAACCAATAAATCAAGCCTATAGCCTGTTTCCATTTTTATTTCTTTATAGATCAAAGGCATGGCCACTTGTCTCTCTACTTCCAATCCTAACTGTATGATTTCATAAAATAAACATGCTTCATAGGCAGACTCTAGTAAACCAGGACCTAGTTGCGTGTGAACTGTAAAAGCAGCTTTTAAGACTTCTTTGGTTATACTATTTTCCCTCATTGTTTTTTCGAGTAAAAATATAGTAAACCTATCCGGTGCAATTTTATCTATTGACGCGTAGTCAAGTACAACTCCGTGCAACTCTGCGCCAAACTCTGTGACCCTCTGTGGTTAAAAAAAATCACACAAACTCAAACCGATCCCCATCAAATAAACCTTTATCACTAAGCTTAAGATGTGGAATGACGAGTAATGCCATAAAGCTTAATGTCATAAAAGGCGCTTGCAGTTTTGATCCCAATGATTTTGCCATCGCATCAATAGCCGTATACGCTTCAGCAACTTCATATCCATCTGAAGTACTCATTAACCCAGCAACAGGAAGTCCTAGTACTTGGTACTGTTCATCATTTACATAACAACTCACACCACCCTTTTCAGCGATCACTAAATTGATGGCTGCTGCAAGTGAAGCATCATCTGCACCTACTGCAACAATATTGTGACTGTCATGTGCAACCGATGAAGCAATAGCCCCATGCTTGAAACCAAAATTTCGAATAAAGCATTTGGCAACAGGTGCCTGATGATAACGATTCACTACTACCATCTTTAAAATATCTTGAGCCGTATCAGTTACCCATTCATTATTCATCAGTTTACCAGTCAGCTCTAATTTATTGGTGATTAATTGTCCGTCTAATGCTTCGATTACCGGGATCAATCCATTTTGAGAAGGGTAGTCATCTTTTTCTATGCTTACATCCTGCACAGTAACGGGTGCACAGTCAAACTGATTGATGGTGGTGGCAGGAACTGATGGTATCAAAGTCTTCCCCTCTTTAGCAACTAATATTCCATCCACATAAGTCTCTAGTACTTTAAAATGAGTGAGATCTTTGACTACGATAAAATCTGCAGGATCATGCTCATTCAAAAGTCCAATTGGTAAACGGTAATGTAAAACCGGATTGATACAAGCTGCTTTCAATACATTGAATACATCTAAACCTTTCGCAACTGCTCGGGCACAGAGATCATTGATATGTCCGGTCACCAAACTATCCGGATGTTTATCATCACTACAAAAGAGTGTATGGTTAGGATGATCATCTACCAATTCAATCAATGCTTCAAAATTCCTCGCAGCACTTCCTTCACGGATGATGATTTTCATGCCATGTTGTAGTTTGTCAACCGCTTCTTCCAATGTAAAGCATTCATGATCGGTAGAGATGCCGGCTTCTATATAAGCTTTAGCAGCTTCTCCACGTAAACCCGGCGCATGTCCGTCTACCGGTTTGTGCACACGATGAGCTGCTGCAATTTTTTTCATCACTTCAGGATCCTTATTCAAAACTCCAGGGAAGTTCATCATCTCACTTAGATATACGATTTCGGGTCTTTCTAGAAGAGCAGTAACAGCAGTACTATCGATCATTGCACCGGCTGTTTCAAACGTAGTAGCAGGAACACAACTCGGGGCCCCGAAATTAAATTTGAAGGGAACTTTTTTTCCGTTCTCAATCATAAAATCAACCCCTGCAATACCACAAACATTCGCAATCTCATGTGGATCGCTCACGGTGCCTACCGTGCCATGTACAACCGCCAGTCTTGCAAATTCAGAAGGAATCAGCATGCTGCTTTCAATGTGAACATGGCTATCGATGAAACCGGGAAGAATGAATTGATCAGGCACCATCTCATCTGTTTTTTCAATACGGGAGATATGTCCATCTTGAATCCAAACACAGGCGGGATATATTTTTTTATTGCGTATATCTACTAGTTTTCCTGAAACCTGAAAAGAATGTTGTGTACTCATATTACGAAGATAGAAAAAGCGGATAGATGTAGAGGAAGTTGACAGATGATAGTTGACAGTTAGGCGATTGCTTATAGCTTTTTTCTTTCTGCCAACTGTCAACTGTCATCTGTCACCCCCCCCATCTTCCCCCGTTCATCAAATCTTTTCTTAAATAACTATACAAAAGACCCTACAGCGGCAAAGTCTCAGTAAGTTTACGTTTCACAGAATGAAACCATATGAAAAAAGTATTTCTATCCCTGCTGTTTGTGGCAGCAACGATGTTCACTTATTCTCAAACCGTAGAAGAAGTGATGGCAAAATATGAAGAAGCCAATGGTGGTAAAAACAGATTAAAAGCTATCAAGACTTTACAAATGGAAAGTGTGATGAAGATGAACATGATGAACCAAAGTTTTGATATCAGTTTAAACAGTATTCGTGAAAGAGGAAAACTATACCGTAGACAAATGGGTGGTATCATGGGTATGGGAAATTCCTGGACCATGGTGACAGATACCGCAGGATATGTATTGGTTCCTGCTATGCCTAATTTCGGTGGACCCAGAGGTGGTGGCGACGGGCCCGCTTCTTCCGGACCAACTATTTCCAAAATGACGGATGATGATCTTCGCAAACAACAACATGAATTAGACTGTGCCGGCCCTTTTCCCATGTTGATTGATTATGCCAAGAAGGGGTATACTGCTGAATTACAAGGTACCAGTAAAGTGAATAAAGAAGATTGTTATAAAGTGAAACTCACGATGAAAGATGGCTTGGCAGCTGTCTTTTATATCAATACCAATAATTATCTCGTTCAACAAGTAGATGCTACAGATGAAATGGCAGCGGCTTTGACCGGTTTTGGAAGTATGATGCGCATGATGGGTGGGGGCAGACGAAGTTTAAAAGCATCCATTGTGTACAATAGCTACAAAGACATTGGTGGAATTCAATTCCCCATGAAACAAATCATCAATATCGGACCTGTTGAAACAGTGATTGAACATCTGGATATTAAGATGAATGAGCCTGTTGACGAAGTTTGGTACCGTGTAAAATAGACCATAGACCATAGTCCATAGTCCATGGACCATGGTCTATGGACCATCGACTATCAACCATTTCCCTTTTCTTCCGTAAATTCCATCTCCAATTCAATACTGCATATGAAAAAAACAATGATGCTGCTATGCGCAGTAACCATGCTTGTAACAGGAATACAGGCACAAAAACAGGATACAAAAAAGATGGTTGCAACCCCTGCTGTTGCAGCAGATCCATCTAACATTCTTTTTTCAAAACTAAAATACCGCTTAGCGGGCCCTTTCCGTGGCGGACGTAGTGCTGCGGTTGCGGGTAGTTTTAAAAACAAAACCACTTTTTATTTTGGTGCTACCGGCGGTGGTTTATGGAAAACCACAGATGGAGGTAGCAACTGGAAAAATATCGGAGACAAATATCTCGGTGGTAATATAGGTGCCATAGCAGTAGCTCCAACTGATGAAAACATTATTTATGTAGGCGAAGGTGAAAACACAGTACGAGGTAATGTGGCAGAAGGATTGAATGGTATGTGGAGAAGTGATGACGGTGGACGTACCTGGAAAAATATCGGTCTGAAAGAAGGTAGACATATCATCCGTATCGTCATACACCCTCGTGATCCCAATACGGTTTGGGTAGCTGCACTTGGACATCTTTTTGGTCCGAATGAAGAGAGAGGTGTATTTAAAACAACCGATGGCGGTAAAACCTGGAAAAAAGTACTGTATGTCAACAATCTTACCGGTTCTTCTGACCTTGTGATGGAACCCGGTAATCCCAATGTTTTATATGCCGGTATGTGGCGATTGATCAGAACACCACACAGCTTAGAAAGTGGTGGTGAGGGAAGTGGACTATATAAAAGCACAGATGGAGGTGAAACCTGGACCAATATCAGTACTGCCAAAGGAATGCCAAAAGGTACTTGGGGTATTGTTGGTGTAGCGGTTGCAGCTTCTAATACTGATAAAGTGTATGCGATCATTGAAAATGCAAATGGTGGATTGTATACCAGTAATGATGGTGGCGAAAGCTGGACATTGACCAGCAGTGATAACAATATCCGTCAACGTGCATGGTACTATAGCAAAGTATTTGTGGATCCCAAGAATGAAAACCTAGTCTATGCTTTGAATGTTGGATTCATGCGCAGTCGCGATGGTGGAAGAACTTTTCAGAGTGTAAGAACACCACATAGTGATCATCATGATCTGTGGATCGATCCTGAGAATGGAAACAGAATGGTTGTAGCTGATGATGGTGGTGGACAAGTAAGCTTTGATGGAGGAGAGAATTGGAGTACGATGGATAATCAACCTACTGGACAATTCTATCGTGTATCAACCGATAATGCTCATCCCTATAGAATATTAGGAGCACAACAAGATAACTCAACCATTCGTATGCGTAGTCGTACCAGTGGTGCAGGTATCACTGATCGCGATTGGGAAGTAACGGCAGGATCAGAGAGTGGTTATGTGGTTGCAGATCCTTTGAATCCTGATGTAGTGTATGGCGGAAACTATGGTGGCTACTTGGCAAGACTGGATCATAGAACCGGAGAGAACCGTGCCATCAATGTTTGGCCCGATAATCCGATGGGGTCTGGTGCCGATGTACTGAAATATCGTTTCCAATGGAATTTCCCAATTTTCTTCTCTCCACATAATCCGAAGAGATTGTATACTGCGGGTAATCATTTGTTTGTTTCAGAAAATGAAGGTCAGAGTTGGGAGATCATTAGTCCGGATCTTACTACAAATGATAAAACACGTCAGGTATCCAGTGGTGGTCCCATTACGAAAGACAATACTTCGGTGGAATATTATTGTACCATTTTTACTGCTGCAGAATCTGTGTTAGAGAAAGATCTGTTATGGGCCGGTAGTGATGATGGGTTATTGCATGTAACGAAAGATGGTGGTAAAAATTGGGAGAATGTAACACCTACAGAAGCAGGTAAATGGATGATGTGGAATTGTATTGAAACGGATCCATTCAAAAAAGGTACGGCTTATGTGGTAGGAACGAAATATAAACTGGATGATTTTGCACCCTATATTTTCAAAACGGAAGATTACGGAAAAACCTGGAAGAAAATTACCAATGGCATCGATAAAATGCATTTCACAAGAGCGATGCGTGCAGATAAAAAACGTCCGGGTTTATTGTATGCAGGAACCGAATATGGTATGTACATTAGTTATGATGATGGTGCTAATTGGAAAAAGTTTCAGTTGAACTTACCGGAAACACCCATCACAGATCTAACAATTAAAGACAATGACTTGATTGTGGCCACTCAAGGGCGTGCATTCTGGGTATTGGATGATTTAAGTATCGTACAGCAAATGAATGCAAGTGTATTGGATAAAAACCTCCATGTATTTGATGTAAACCCTGTTTATCGCACAGAAAGTGCAGGCAGAGGTAGAAGAAATTTTGGTGGTGCTAGTGCTAATATGGGAATGAATCCGGCTTCAGGTGTTGTATTCAATTATTATTTGAAGGAAGCAACGGATAGTGCTAAAGTTTCTATCACTGTATTCGATAAACAATCCAAACCCATTCGCACTTTCAGTAAGAATGCGAGAGAAGCATCTGATAAAATTGATTTTGAAAACGGAATGAATCAGTTTGAATGGGATATGCAATATCCACCTGCTGAACGTTTAGATGGATTGATTCTTTGGAATGGAGGAATCGGCTCTGCAAAAGCATCTCCCGGTAAATACACCGCACGTTTCCGTTATGGAAAAGATTCTGTGGATGTTCCGTTCGTGATCAAACCCAATCCGAATTTTACAACAACAGAAGCTGAATATGATGAGCAACTGACTTTCTTATTACAGGTTCGTGATAAATTCAGTGAGATCCAAAAAGCTATTAAAAATATTCGCGCATTACGTTCACAAATGAATGATTTTACAGGAAGAATCGATGGCAATAAAGAGATCAAATCTTTTGCAGATAGCATCAATAAAAAAATCACTGCTGTTGAAGAAGCATTGTATCAAACCAAAGCGAAGAGTGGGCAAGACGTATTGAATTATCCAATACGTTTGAATGATAAGATCGCAGGATTGTATGGTGTAGCTTCCAGCGGACAAAATCCACCAAGCAAACAAGCCCGCGAAGCATTTGCAGATCTGGCCGGACAAGCAGATGTACAACTGGCGAAATTAAAAGCGGTGATGGAGAATGATGTAAAAGCATTGAATAAACTTATTAATGAGAAACAGGTGCCGGTGATTGGGATTAAGTGAGGAGTGAAAAGTGAAAGGTGAAAAGTGAAACGTGTCCACAGGACTCCTTCGGAGAAAAGTCAAAGGGCTGTAGTGTCGTAGGATGCTGCAGCCCTTTTGTTATAAGCTTAAGCGCTTCGTTTACAAAGTATTGGTTGACTGTATATTTAAAGATTCGTTCAAAATAAAAGGTAGTAAAAATACTACCTTTTAAAATAAATGATATCTTTATTATGAAATCAAGTGAGTTCCATAGGAAAATAAAACAAAATGGCTGGAAGTTACTGCAAATAGAAGGAAGTCATTACTTGTATGAAAAGGATGGGAAAGTAGAAGCAGTTCCTTTTCATGGACCGAAAGAAATGGGAGAAGGATTGAGGAAAACTTTAATAAAAAGAATGCAGTTAAATAAATAAGGAAGTATAATGAAACAAGTGATTATCATTATTGAAAGAGCTACTGACGGAACATTTAGCGCCTATAGTGATAAAGTAGATGGAATATGGGGTATGGGAGATACACCTGAGCAAGCCAAGCAATCAGCACTTGAGAGTTTACGATTGTTTAAAGAAAATAATCCTGCAAGGAAATGGCCCAAGATTTTACAAGGTCAGTATGAGCTCATTTTTAAGTTTGATGCAGAGAGTTTATTGAACTACTATAAAAAAATCTTTACTAAAGCGGGTCTAGAAAGGATTACAGGGATTAACCAAAAATTATTACAACATTATTCATCTGGTCTTAAGAAGCCACGTCAATTACAATCAAAAAAAATTGAAAATGCATTGCATGATCTAGGAAAGGAATTGTTGTCAGTGCAGTTGTAAACTTATATTCAAATCTAATATCTGCCATCCGCCATCAGACATCCGACATCAAATCCGGTCTTCTATCCTTAGTACGCTGCAGCGCCTGTTCATACCGCCATTCCTCTACTTTCTTGGGATCGCCTTGTAACAATATTTCAGGTACTTTCATGCCTCTGAAATCTGCAGGTCTTGTATATACCGGGGGTGCTAATAAATTATCCTGAAAAGAATCGGTTAAGGCAGAGGTTTCATCATTCAATACACCCGGTATCAAACGACCGATAGCATCCACTACCACTGCTGCTGCCAGTTCTCCACCACTCAGTACATAGTCACCGATGGATATTTCCATAGTGACATATTGCTGACGGATACGTTCATCAATGCCTTTATAGTGTCCACAAATGATCAATAGATTTCCCTTTAAGGATAACTGATTGGCCATACGTTGATCAAAGCGTTGTCCATCAGGTGTCATATAAATGATGGCATCATAAGGCTGTTCTTTCTGTAATTCATCAATGGCATTGGCCAAAGGCTCACACATCATCACCATACCCGCACCACCGCCATATTGGTAATCATCCACCATACCATATTTGTTCACCGCCCATTTTCTTAGCTGATGTACATGCACTTCTAATAGTCCCTTTTCTTGTGCACGTTTCATGATGCTATGTGCAAAAGGGCTTTCCAGTAATTCGGGTAAGACAGTAAGAATATCGATGCGTAGCATGCGACAAAGGTAATTGGGAATGCTGAGATTTTTAAGTCACCGTTGAAATCGGCTTGTATGGATATTGCAAGTTGTTTTTAATGCTGAATACAAAAAATAGCCAACATATTAAAATACCATAAAGCTTATTCTCCGGTATGTTCTGTATGCAATTGGTTGATTATTGAGTTTAGCAGGTATCCACATTTTACTGGTCTTACTGATAACTCTTTTTACTTCACCGGCTGTATCATATCCCGGATCATTATCGATAGTGATGTCAGATATTGTTCCATCAATATTTACTGTAAAACGAACAATTACAGTATATACTCCTTCCGTGGCTCCTCTGCGCTTGGGTAAATCACGGTCAAGCATTCGTTCCATAAAACGGCTATATCCTTTTAAGCCGTCTTTGAATTCAGGTGGACTATCTACCTGATATGTAGAATCAGCAACTATATTCTGCGCATTCACAACTACTGTCAGCAATAAAAAGAAAGTGATTAATGATAGTATCTTTTTCATATTTGTATTAGTTCATAAAATCTCCTAAATCTCTTCTCTGTTTCTTGGTAGGTCTGCCAATTTTACTCAAACGTTTTCCGGTTTGGTAAGTAGCTGCTTCAAATTTGATCCTGTCCAGTTCCTCTGCAGGTGTAAGATCGATATAAAATTGAATGGCTTCACTGTATTGTACCCGATGATCCAATAATCCGGTTACTTTCACCACCCATCTGCGACTTTCTGTTTTTACTTCATATTCATCTCCAATTGCTACAATACGTGAAGCTTTGACGGCATTGCCATTCATTTTCACTTTGCCTTTACTACATGCATCACCTGCCTGACTCCTCGTTTTGAACAAACGAATAGCCCAAAGATATTTATCGATCCTTAATTTTTCTTTTACTTCAGTCATAACAAAAACAAAACAGGAGCAAATATAAAATTGCTCCTGCTTCTTGATTTATTTTCCTTCCGCATAATATTGATGGAAATACGGAATGGTTTCAATGCCTTTATAAAAATTGAATACATCATATTTTTCATTAGGGCTATGCAGGTTATCGCTATCAAGACCAAATCCCATGAAAACGATCTTAAGTCCAAGTTCTTTTTCAAACAAGGCACAAATAGGAATACTTCCCCCACCACGAACGGGGATAGGCTCTTTGCCAAAAGTAGTTTCAATGGCTTTTGCAGCAGCTCTGTATTCATGAGAGTCAATAGGAGTCATATAAGGCTCACCTCCATGATGTTCAGCAGCTTTTACTGTAACGCCTTCCGGTGCCATACTGGTGAAATAGTCAAGGATTTTTTTGGTAATCTTTTCAGATGACATATTGGGTACGAGTCTGCAAGAGATCTTAGCAAAAGCTTTGGATGGTAATACTGTTTTAGCACCTTCACCTGTATAACCACCCCAGATACCATTCAGTTCCAATGTAGGTCTGATACCTGTTCTTTCATTGGTGGTATATCCTTTCTCACCCCAAAGACTTTGAATGCCTAGATCTTTCTTGTATTCTTCTTCACTAAAAGGGGCTTGGGCCATTTTAGCTCTTTCTTCAGAACTAGCTGCTACAACATCATCGTAAAATCCGGGGATGGTGATATGGTTGTTTTCATCATGACAGGCTGCAATCATTTTTGCCAGCATGGTAATTGGGTTGGCTACGGCACCGCCATACACACCACTGTGTAAATCACGGTTAGGTCCTGTTACTTCTACTTCAATATAACTGAGTCCACGTACGCCTATATCAATGGATGGCGTATCCATACTCAACATAGAAGTATCACTGATCAATATTACATCAGCCTTTAATAAAGCTTTGTTAGCCTTCACAAATGTGGCGAGGTTAGGGCTTCCTACTTCTTCTTCACCCTCAATCAGAAACTTCACATTACAGTGTAAACTGTTTGTTCTCACCATCGTTTCCAATGCTTTTACGTGCATGTAGAATTGACCTTTATCGTCACAAGCACCACGTGCATAGATTTTTCCGTCTTTGATCACCGGTTCAAACGGACCACTATGCCAAAGTTCTAAAGGATCAGCAGGTTGTACATCATAATGTCCATACACCAAAACAGTAGGTTTTGAAGGATCTATTATTTTCTCACCATAAACAATCGGGTGACCGGCTGTGGGATAGATGGCAGTAGTATCTGCACCCGCTTCTTTGAGACTTTTTTCAACGGCTTCAGCGCAGCGGATCATGTCTTCTTTGTGTTCTCCACGGGCACTTACACTAGGAATGCGCAATAGATCCAATAATTCATTGAGGAAACGATCTTTATGCTCTTGTTGATATTCTTTCCAGACTTGCATAGCAATGGTATTTGAATGAGGCTGCAATTTAGGATTTACTTTAATAGCTAGTTGTAACGACTCATTTGAATAAATGGTTCGTGGAACCAAGTAATACTACCTGTATTTCCCGTAAAAATAATTCCTGCAAAAAATACCTTTTGAAAGCGATTGAGGAATCAATTATTGAAAAGAAGTTGAGAATAAACAGCTTATAGCAGACAAGGGGCTATATAAACGAAAAAACCCGGTTTCATCATCCTATATGAGGAGAGAGGAGGTACCGGGTATCGCACTACAAATGTACACATTTTTTATATTCAAAAAATAAATCTTTATACTACATGCAGCACGAAGCGCTTAGTGTACTAATATCAGAACAGAGATTGAGTACTTACTATAAAATGTTCAATGGAAACAAGCATAAAGCATTTGAATACTATCAATTGAATATTCAGATTGCGCAGTCATTGTACCCCTTGCTTTTATACACAGAAATATCACTTCGTAACTTAATCCATCATTCCTGCAGTATTCATTTTAAAAATGATCACTGGTTTGAGCTTTGTGCGGAACAAAGAGACCGGGTATTACGAATTGAGTCCACCATCAGAAAGAAAAATAATCTTCCCATTAAAATATTATCCGATGCCATCGTCGCAGAATTAACTTTTGGCTTTTGGTGTTCCTTGTTTAATAAAAATAATGCTCGATATTTTTGGAAGCCATTACGGTATGCTTTTCCATACTTAGATCATTCCATGAAACGGGAGCGACTTTCTTTGAAATTGAATCATATTCGCCGATTACGAAATAGGATTTATCATTATGAACCTATCTGTAATGACTTGGAAATTTTATGGCAGAATTATTTGAATATGATGGATGTACTTAAGGCAATGCATCCTGAACTTATTGAATGCACAAAAGCTTTGATCAATTTTGAACATTTGTACAAAGAAGCAAAAACAATGAGATCAGAAAAATTTATAACTGATGCTTCTTGTCTGAAATGACATTGGTTAAAGTCCATTCCAGTTTTTGCTCAAAACCATTTTTACGGTGTTCACAATTTTTATTACAAATACGGCAGCTGAAAGGTAAACATCCATCTGTATGTACAAATAATTCGATCATATCTCCAAATTCTTGTTTGATTAAAAGAGATAAGCGATCAATCTCACGATGCGCTTCATGAATATTCAAATACCAAGGAACAGTAAGGTGACAATCTACATGTAGTAAACTTCCATATTTGATCACACGGAGGTTGTGGAGATCTACCCAGTTTTCAGATCGATTTTTATTGAGTACCTCAATAAACTTCTTCAACAATTCCATATCAGCCTCATCCATAATACCGGCCAATGATGAACGAATGATCTTATAGCCATTGTAAATGATCAGTATGCTCATCACCAATGCAATGAGTTTATCCAACCAATACAATTTTGTAAATAAGATGATGATCAATCCGGCAATGATGGCGAGTGTTGAATACGTATCTATTTGTAAGTGCTTACCACTAGCCTGTAAAGCCAGCGAATTATTTTTTTTGCCTAATCGTAGACAAATAGTTCCGGCTACAAAATTGAGAAGGGCTGTTGCACCAATTAACCAAAGTCCTGTATCCAATTGATGTACCGGCTCTTTGCGAAGAATATTGGCAACCGTTTCATAGATGATCATAATGCCTGCAGCAACGATCAATCCACCTTCCACTGCTGCAGAAACAAATTCTGCTTTCCCATGTCCATAAGGATGTTCAAGGTCTTTGGGTTTGGCAGCTATATATAAACTGTATAATCCGATAAACCCTGCGATCACATTCACAATACTTTCCAGTGCATCAGATAATATGGCGAGAGAATGAGTAAAATAATAAGCGATGATCTTTGTGAGGAACAACAATACACTTAACAAAGTGATCCATAATTGGACTCTGAAATTTTGTTGTGCAGTTGTCAAGAGAATTGTTTAGGTAGATAAATTTAAGCATCCTAATGAATAAAAAGAAGGTATCGCAAAATGCGATACCTTCTTTTTTAAATCAATTCTATTGTGTAATTGATGGGACAGTGTTTTGCCAACATAGCCGATATGCCGCAATATTTTTCTTTTGATAAACTAACAGCTCTGTTGAGTTTATCAAGATGATCGGGTGATACATCACAACGATAGACCATATCAATAAACTTGAAAACCTTAGGATGATCTTCGGTTTGTTCAGCAGAAGCTTCAATTTCAAGTTTTGTGAATGGAACTTTCATTTTATGTAGAATCTCAACCACATCAATACCACTGCATCCACACAAAGATCCCAGTAACATTTTTTTAGGATTCATACCGCTGCCCGATCCGCCACCTTCTACACTCGTATCTAAGCGTGCAATATGACCGGTATCCGCTTTTACATCAAATGCAAGGGTTTCTACCCACGATGTTATTACTTTCATTTTTTTGATTATTTTATAAATATTCTATTAATATAATTTCATTCTTGATTCCACTACATCCCAGTTCACTACATTCCACCAGGCATTGATATAGTCAGGTCTTCTGTTTTGATATTTTAAATAATACGCATGCTCCCAAACATCCAATCCCAGTAAAGGTTGCCCCCATGTTTCACTGATATCCATCAAAGGATTATCCTGATTGGGTGTGGAAATAATAGACAATGCATTATCACTATTGATGATCAACCATGCCCAACCACTTCCAAATCTGCTTTTAGCAGCATCTGCAAATTGTGTTTTGAAAGTTTCAAAAGAGCCAAAAGCTTGAACGATAGATGCTCCCAACTGTCCAGACGGAACTGCTGTACCACCTGGTTTCATGGTTTGCCAAAACATTTCATGGTTGTAGTGTCCACCTGCGTTGTTACGCATTTTGGTAGAATATTTTGAGATATTCCTAAGTACAGATTCCAGCTTCGTGTTATTGGTATTTACATTTTCGGCAGCGCAGGCTTCTGATAAAGCTTTTGCATAAGCAGCTGCATGTTTACTATAGTGAATATCCATTGTAGTGGTGTCAATAACAGGTTCCAATGCATTAAATGCATAGGGGAGAGGTTGTTGTACAAATTCACTACTACCACTTGTAACAGAAGCACTAACCAAAGATGGAAGTATTGTTCCGGAAAGCCCTAATGCTAATCCTGCCTTACCAGTAGTTTGAATAAAACGACGTCGTGATGAAGAGTGATTCATAAAAAATGATTTGTTCAGTGAGAAATATTCAAGGTCAAGAAAGTTGCTTACATAGCAATATCTTCTTGGTTCTTATTTCTTCTTTCTTGATTCTTCCTAAAGTTATTCCAAATCTTGCGCAAGCGCGTAAAAGTTCTGTAATAAAACTCCTGGTTGAATAATTGAGAGTCACGCATGGCTTTATAAGTAAGAAATGCACCTATCGGAATTAATACCAATGTAGAGAGCCACATGCCCTGCATGGGGGATGCTTGTCCGGATTTCACAAACTTCTCTCCAAATGTGTTGAAAAGATGAAATAATACAAAGAATATGATCGCAAAGACCAATGGTGTTCCCAACCCGCCTTTTCTAATGATGGATCCTAGTGGCGCGCCAATCAGGAATAATACAATACACGCAACCGATAAAGTAAATTTGCGATGCCACTCAATCTCATGAAAGCGCAGCGATTTATATTTTTCAACATAGTCAGACGCCAATAGGCCCACATTGCTTTTAATGCTGCTGATTTGTCCAACACTGGCATCTATAATAACATCTCTTAATGAATCAGGAAGTAAAGCATCAAACGATTTGGCTAATTTGAGTTTTAGTGTATCTGTTTTAATCCATCCCGTATCAGCAGCATACCGGGCAAACCTTACATAAGGTGTAATGTCGGCTCTTGATCTTCTCAAATAGAAACTATCAATATGTTCAAGTGAATCTATCGCATGATTGAGTTGTCTCAGACTCAGCATTTTGGGGTCATAAAATGCACTATCCCCGGTTTTGCTCATTTGAAAACTAGAGAGATCAAATATCTTTTTATACTCTTTGAATCCTAGTCTGATAAATTCTGTATTACCCGTACCCCTTGTTCCCCGTTCTTCAAAACGCCAGCCGTTTTTGAGAATGAATTCCAGAAATTTTTTATCAGGGGTTACACGCATGATACCAGTTTCTGCCATCAACATATTATCCTGTAAGCCATAATTTTTTTCAAACAACACGATATCATGTATCACGCTATCATTCTTTTCTTTTTTTCCTAGCTTAATAACATAACCATCTAATTTATCATAAAACACGCCCTCTTTGATATCAATTGCAGGTTTAGATACAATGATATCATACTTTAAAGCGGCTAATTTTAACTGGGTAACAGGAATAATATTATTGGAAAAAAGAAATGCGAGTCCACTCAATAAAATAGTAATAAAAAAAAGTGGACGCATAAAACGAAGTAATGGAATACCCGATGCTTTAATAGCTACCAATTCAAATGATTCTCCCAGATTCCCAAATGTCATGATCGATGAAAATAAAAGAGCTAAGGGTAAGGCCATGGGTACCCAGAATAACATCACCAGTCCCACCAGTTTCATCACCGTAAAAAAATCCAACCCTTTACCTACCAGATCATCTATGTATAACCAGAAAAACTGCATGGTCAATACGAACAATGAAATGGCAAAAGCCGCCAAAAATGGTCCGATAAAAGAACGAATGATGAGTATGTCTAGTTTTTTGAACATGGGAGGTGAATGGATCAGTGGTGAATAGTCAGTAGTGAGTGAAAGATCTAAAGCTTAACTCACTACTGACTACTCATTATTCACTTATCTTCATACAATGTTAAACGCAAATCTAAGACTTTCATCAGAGGAAAGGCAGATGCTGCTGGATGAGCGTTTTATTTTAACAAAGAGAAGCATTCTGCAAAAAACAGAACAACTCTTTGGACAACTGAGTGAAGTGTTCAGGCAGCATGTATTTGACCGGAAGATGACCGAAGCGGCGTTTATGCAGTGGACACCCAAAATTGCCAGAGGGGAAAACTATCATGGATTACCATGGGTCATGATGGATTATCCCCGTCTATTTACGCGATCAGATGTTTGTGCCATTCGCTGTTTCTTTTGGTGGGGGCGTTACTGTAGTATTACCTTACAAGTATCAGGATTGTACCAGGAGCGATTTCAACAAGCAATCATCGATTTTTTAAAGAAAGAAAAAGATACAGGATGGCTGTTTTCGGTAGGGGATGATCCATGGCAGCATGTGATCGATGACAAACATTATCAATCCGGCGAATATCTTGAGCGCTTATTGACGGAACAGACATCCAGACCCTTTTTGAAGATTGCAAAAAAAATCCCACTGGAGCAGTGGGATCAATTTGATCATTTTTTTGAAAGCAATTTTGTTGCTTTATTATCCATCTTAGCGCATTAAGCACCCAATCTGTGAAATAACTCCTTCACCTGGTAGCCCCATAACTGGCTCTGGTCCTTAATTTCATTCTTCTCAGCAAAATCTTTGATGATCAGAATGGTCTGGTTGGATATTTCTGTTTTTTCAATTCTGAATTCGAAATATTCATTCTTTTCAGAATGAAGCCAATGGAATCGGATGAATTTATCCTGTTCCTGATCAACAATGGCTGCTTTATCGGGGGTGCCACCATTCCATGAAAAACTATACACACCTTCCCATTCGTCTACTTTATCTGCAAACCATTCCTGTAAACCTGCGGGAGTGGCTAAAAATTCGAAAAGAATTGCTGGGGAACATCTCACCGGGAACTCTAAAGTAAATAACTGCTTTTTGCTCATTACATTCTCTTTAATCTGCCTTCATTCGTAAGGCTGCAATAATATTAAATAATCCATACCGTCCAAATGTTTTTTTACCGAACTGATCAATTTCTGAATAGGTAAAAAAGAGACATTTCTGAGACATTGTATAAGTAATTGTTTTTCAATCGGTTGCGTTGAATATTTTTTTTGAAAAAATTTCAAAAATGCTTAAATTGCTGATGAGTGGAGAAAAGACGCCAACAGATGAACCAATGAATAACTGCTGATCAAAGTCTCGCTACCCTAATACACAACCAAAACTGCTTCCCATGAGTATGCGTCAGCTCAAAATCACGAAGTCAATTACCAATCGTGAATCACAGAGTCTTGAAAAGTATCTTCAGGAAATCGGAAAAGTAGATCTGATCAATCCGGAAGAAGAAGTTCAATTAGCGATGCGAATTCGACAAGGGGATCAACTGGCCTTGGATCGTTTGGTGAAGTCTAATCTTCGCTTTGTGGTATCAGTTGCCAAGCAATACCAGAATCAGGGATTGACCTTACCTGATCTCATCAATGAAGGTAATCTTGGGTTGATCAAAGCAGCACTTCGTTTCGATGAAACACGCGGCTTTAAGTTCATTTCTTATGCTGTATGGTGGATTCGTCAAAGTATTCTACAAGCATTGGCTGAACAAAGTCGGATTGTTCGTCTGCCTTTGAATAAAGTGGGTCTTACCAATCGTATTAGTAAAGCCTATCAATTATTGGAACAGGAATTTGAACGGGAACCCACTGTTCAGGAATTGGCCGAGTTGCTGGAGCTTAGTATTGAGGAAGTGGCCGCTACCATGAGTGTAGGATTCAGACATGTGAGTATGGATACGCCATTATCTGATGGCGAAGATGGTACATTGATGGATGTGATGGAAAACCCCAACGCAGATAAAACAGACGAAAAGTTGGTACATGATGAATCATTGCGATTGGAAATAGAGCGGAGTTTGAAAACATTGACGGAAAGACAAAAAGAAGTGCTTTGTTTTTTCTTTGGAATTGGGGTCGATAATCCACTGAGTCTGGAAGATATAGGGGAAAGATTTAACCTCACACGTGAACGGGTGCGTCAGATCAAGGATAAAGCCATTACCAAATTAAGAAGTACCAGCAGATGTAAACACCTGAAGGTATATCTCGGATAAACAAATCCACACTATATTTGCAACCCTAAAGTGAACCTCTGATTGGTTCACTTTTTTATTGGTGTAAGACCGAAATCGTGAATTATGTTTCAGAATCTCTCCGAAAAATTAGAATCAGCGTTTAAAAACCTAAAGGGTGAAGCGCGTATCAACGACCTGAATATCGCCAATACGGTAAAAGATATTCGTCGTGCATTGATTGATGCGGACGTCAATTTTAAAATTGCCAAAGAGTTTACAGATAAAGTAAAGGATAAAGCTGTTGGTGAGAAAGTAATCAATGCCATCAGCCCGGGTCAGTTGATGGTTAAGATCGTTCAGGATGAGCTGACAGAATTAATGGGTGGCTCTGAAGCTGTATTCAATGTAACCGGCAATCCTTCTATTATTTTGATTGCGGGATTACAGGGTAGTGGTAAAACCACTTTTACAGGAAAGCTGGCGAACTATCTCAAAAATAAAAAAGGTAAATCGCCTTTACTGGTTGCTGCAGATATTTATCGTCCGGCAGCGATCGATCAGTTGACAGTATTGGCTGAACAAGTAGGCGTTGACATTTACAGTGAGCGAGAGAATAAAAATGCAGTTGAAATTGCACTGAATGCGATCAAAGAAGCTAAAGCAAAAAATAAAAACGTCATCATCATCGATACGGCCGGACGTTTGGCTGTGGATGAAGCGATGATGAAGGAAGTGGCAGATATCAAGGCAGCAGTGAATCCGACAGAGATATTGTTTGTTGTTGATGCGATGACCGGACAAGATGCTGTGAATACAGCCAAAGCCTTTAATGATCGATTGGATTTTTCTGGTGTCGTGCTCACCAAACTAGATGGTGATACCCGAGGTGGTGCTGCACTATCTATTAAATATACCGTACAAAAGCCTATTAAATTCGTAAGTAGCGGAGAGAAGTTGGATACGCTGGATGTTTTTTATCCAGATCGTATGGCGCAACGTATTCTGGGCATGGGTGATATCACCACCTTAGTAGAAAAAGCACAAGCCCAGTATGATGAAGTGCAGGCTAAAAAGTTGGAGAAAAAAATCAGAAAAAATCAATTTGACTTTCAGGACTTTCTGGACCAATTACAGCAGATCAAGAAAATGGGAAATATCAAAGATCTGATGGGCATGATTCCCGGTGTAGGAAAAGCGATTAAAGACGTAGATATTAATGATGATGCATTCAAAGGCATTGAAGCCATGATTAGTTCCATGACTCCTTTTGAACGTGCGAATCCGGATAGTCTAACACCTAGCCGTAAGCAAAGAATAGCCAAAGGATCAGGAAAAGATCTCACCGAAGTGAATGCATTCATGAAGCAGTTTGAGCAGATGAAACAAATGATGAAGATGATGAACAACATGCCCATGGGGGGAAGATTTCCCGGAATGCGCCGGTAATGGCATGGGTGATACAGCGACATGCTTACCGCCCATTATTGAAATACGAGAGCCAGAAAGAGCTATACATGATCATTTTGCTCATATGTATTATGGGTATATAACGTATAAATTATATTTATATGTATCTAGCTAAAGCAGAAGCCCAAGATTCTAAGATGCCATTTTGTCCATGCGGTAACATATTATTAACTTTTTAGGATGGGGTTACTTTGGAATTCTACGTTCAAACACCTATTTTTGCCGCCTGATTCACCCTATTTATTAACGCCTATAAATTTCTATTTAACATGGCAGTAAAAATGAGATTACAAAGACACGGCAGCAAAAAGCGTCCGTTCTACTTTATCGTAGTGGCCGATGCCCGTGCCCCAAGAGATGGTAAGTTCATCCAAAAAATTGGAACTTACAATCCACTGACTGTTCCAGCAACCATCCAATTAGATCGTCAAAAAGCGCTTGAGTGGTTGAATAAAGGTGCTCAACCTACTGACACAGTTCGTCGAATCCTCTCTTTCAAGGGAGTGTTGTACCTGAAGCACCTGTTAAGAGGTGTGAAACTGGGTTTATTTGATGATGCAACAGCTATGACCAAATTCCAGGTATGGCACAATGAGCATGAAGCAAATGTTACCCGTCGTAATGAAGAGCACAGAAAAAATCAGCGTGCAAAAAGAGCTTATACTCCGGTTGTAAAAAAAGTCGAGACTAAGCAAGAAGAAGCTGCACCTGCTGAAGGAAACACCGAAGCTTAATCAACGATACGTTCAACATATTCCTGAAAGTCCCGATGCATGTCGGGACTTTTTTTGTGTGCGTATTCAGAAAATAGATGACAGTTGATAGTTGTCAGTTGACAGAAAGAGGATGATGCTCTTCTTCTTGAATTACAATAATCTAACAGCCATCTATCAACTGTCATCTGTCAACTAACCTCTCTCACTATATTTGCAGCATGGAATCCTACATACATATCGGTCGATTTGTGGCAAGTTTTGGATTAAAGGGAGAAGTGATCTTACAGCATGCACTGGGTAAAAAGACTGCATTAAAAGATGTGAAAGTAGTTTTTGTGGAAGAACAAAAAGGTTCATATCTGCCTTACTTCCTTGAGAGCTCAAAAGCTAAGGATCACGATGAAATATATGTGAAGTTGGAAGGTATAGATACCAAAGAGTCTGCCTCCAGGTTAAGTACCCGAAATGTATGGTTGAAAGATGCAGATTTCAGAAAATTAGCAGGTAAATCATCTCCAATTTCTCTGCTTGGCTATACCGTCATAACTGATGAGGATGAAAATCTCGGTCCCGTTCAGGAAGTGATTGAACAGCCTCATCAAGTATTATTACGAATTGATTTGAACGGAAAAGAAGCACTCATCCCATTGCATGCTGAATCACTCGACGGCATTGATCACGATCAAAAAGAAATCCATGTGGTGTTACCAGATGGATTGTTGGATGTGTATAGGTAGCTGATAGTCCATAGCCTATGGTTTATAGCATATTGCTCATAGTAGGAATAGATTTGCTATTTGCTATGAGCAATATGCAATCAGCTAACTGGCTATTCTCCCCGGATTAAAATACAGTACTTCCGCTTTTGTTTCTACTCCGGCTACTTGTAATGCTCTTTCGGCTTGAAGTACATGTCTGTATTGATGCGCAATGAAGAACAAAAAAGTATCGCCTAATTTTAGTTTGATGAATTTGGCAATGGAAATTGGACAGCTTGCTTTGTTTAGGTCAATATTTCTAGCCTCTTCCAATAGCTGTAGTAATTTTTCCTGCTGCTCAATGAATACAGCAATGACTTGTGGACTATTAAAATTAGAAACGGGGTAATGATCTTTGGGTGAAGACATTTTTTTACTCAAAGAGCCATCTTCTTTAGGCGTCATCAGTTGAGTGAAATAATTACCCAACCAACCTGATTTAAAATGTACGGCTGGCTTCCAATTCTTTTTTCGGGCTTCTTGTATTGCCTTCTCCATTACCGGTAGATAATAACGACCATAACTGTTGAGGTGCTCTAAACATTGGGTAGCACTCCATTTTTCAGGAGATTCTTTTAGCGCAAACTGACTATGTTTGATCATTTGCCATTCGCTGATGGCTTTGTTTAAAATTGATTCGGTTTGCTCCTGTAATTCGTCGATCAGTGTGTTTGATAAATAAACTGGCATTGTTTTCTGTTTTTGTTACTGCAAAGCTGCCGGTAGTACAGGAATTAAATCTTGGTCTGGGCTAAGATTTTTGATATAATAGTTGACAGTTGATAGTTGACAGTTGACAGAAGAAGAGGATGGTCTTGTTTTTTAAAAATACAATAATTAAATAGCCGCCACCCTCCTGTCAACTGTCAATTATCCACTTTACACTAAACCTACCCTTAACTCTCAATCCTCACATTCCCCAATAACTTACTAAAGGTAGTTGCATCAATACCTAAATAAGAAGCCAAATATTTATGGGGAATGAGTCTGAGGACGTGTGGACTTCTCTTCAATAAAGTCTTGAATTTTTGTTCTGCCGAAAAACACTGTAGCTCTATCTGTCGCTCCAAAACACCTGCAAGAGAAAAGCTGGTGGCTTTCCTGATCAGTGTTTCAAAATTATGATGACGTTTCATCAACTCATCTATCAGCTGATAATTGGTGCGAATGAACGCACTTTTCGTAAGAGTCTCAAAGAAGTATTTGGAAGGTGTTTGTGTAAGAAAAGAGTCGGCAACTCCGGAAAACGAAAAAGGATAAGTGAAAACAATGGTTGCTTCTTTTCCATCATCACCGGCATAAAAAGCTCTTTGAACACCTTCTGTAACAAAATATAAATATCGTTCCGTTTCATTCACATGTGTAAGTATGGTCTTTCTCTTAGCGGAGAAAGGCTGCCATATCACAGAAAAATCATCCCATTCTTCATCACTTAATGAATGGATCTTGGCACAGAATTTTTTGAGTTCTTGTATCGGATCTAAACTTGCTGACAAATGGTTCTATTTATTCAGTATCCAATTTACAGCAGATTCTAATACGGGATCTTTTTTTTGTTTCTTATCTGTTGCAGTAGGTATGATGATATTTTCAGGAACCACCGGTCCCAGATTCTTTTCATCTTTATTGGCTCTTGTAAACATTTTAGAAGCAGCCCTGGCTATGACATGTGAGTTGGGTAGCATGAAATTGAACATCTCACCAAAATCATTAGGTGATTCACCGGTTGGCTCTCCAAATGTAGCCGCCAATTGATAACTCACAACACCATCAGCCAGCATATTAGCACTGGAAAATGTGCCCGTTCCAATTAGGAAAGCTACTTTCCCTTCGAAAAATGGCTCTTTGATGATCGGTTTCTTGAGCTCGCGATTAACATAAGTATAAGTATTGCCATCCGGTTGACTCATATAAAACTTATTATCTGCCTCGTTATAATTTTTCGATGTTTTTAAAAATGCCTTATAATGACTACTGATTTTCCATTTCATTCCTCCGGCAAGTATATAGGGCTTCTTATTAAAATGCGCTAAAAGACGTTCACCTAATTGTGAATCCCCTCCTCCATTCTCGCGTAAATCAATCACTAAGCCTTTTGATGAGCTATCATTCAAAGAAGTAAACACCGTTGTTAAAAATTGATCAAAAGGAAGTGTAGGATCATTGCGCATACTTCTGTAATTCAAATAGCCAATGCCATTCTTCAGCCATGAGAATTCATATGGTTTGTTACTTTGATGGTTCATTTTAGCTGTAAGCATTTTTGTAATACTATCTATTTGCGACCGATGAAATCCTTGAACAGTAAAATGAATCTTATCTCCATTCTCTTTTATGGCCTCAATTTCAAAAGGGCTGGAAATACCAGCCAGAAACAAAAGCTTTTTACTATAACTGGCAATTTGCTCTTTTCTCCAATTGTCAAGACCTCCAAACAAGCAATGAAATCTTTGATTGAGTTCACTAACAGAAATATGATTGATGGATATGATTTTATCATTCATTTCCAGTTTTGGAGTACTACTGATATCATAAGAAACAAACCATGCATCTTGAGTTACTTTTTGTAATTGAAAAGGAAATCGTAAGGATTGGTTATACAGGCTATCTGTGATTCTACTGCTTACCAATCCTACATGTCCTTCATCCAAAGCAGCACCCAATCGGCTAAAAATCAAAATGGACTCGATATGTGTTACACTATCCTGAAAAGGAATTAATAAACTATCAACCAATAACTGCATCTGTTCTCTTGAAATGGAATGATACATATTTACATGTGACTCTTCCATCGTAGTTAACCAAAAGCGGATATCTTCTTTAATCGCCTGCTTGGATAATTTTTTAGAATAAAAATCTATTGGATCTGTCTTCTCATATGCAATTTGTTGACCATAGCCCATACATGAGATAAAAACCATACATACGAAAAGAATAAACCGCATAAGTGTATTTTTAAGACAAACCTACACACTATGAAATTTGTTACAATCACATAAAGGGGGGATAACTTAGTTATCTTAGCATAGATATGACACTTCCTCAACGTTATATTGCCCATTTAGACCTCGACTCTTTTTTTGTAAGTGTTGAGATGTTAAATGACCCTTCTTTAAAAGGGAAAGCCGTTATTGTTGGAGGTTCACGCGATAGAGGCGTAGTTACTACTTGTAGTTATGAGGCAAGAAAATTTGGTGTCAGAAGTGCGATGCCCATGAAAACGGCGATGAAGTTATGTCCGCATGCTATTTTGGTGCGTGGTACCAGAGGAGAATACAGTCGTTATTCCAGATGGGTTACAGAAATCATAGCAGCAAAAGCGCCTCTATTTGAAAAAGCTTCTATTGATGAGTTTTATATTGATCTAACGGGAATGGATAAATTCTTTGATCCCTTTCAATGGACTATTGATCTGCGAAAAGAGATCATGGAACAAACACAATTACCCATTTCATTCGGCTTGGCTTCCAATAAAATGGTAGCTAAAATTGCAACGGATGAAGCTAAGCCCAATGGTTATTTGTTTGTGCAGCCCGGCAGGGAAAAAGATTTCTTAGCGCCATTACCTGTCAATAAGTTCTCCGGGGTAGGAGAGCAAACACTCAAGACTTTACAATCAATGGGCATTTATTTTATTAAAGATATCATTGTTACACCCATAGAAGTATTGGAAAAAAAATTGGGTAAATGGGGAACAGACCTTTGGCATAAAGCCCACGGTATTCATCACGGAGAAGTACATGCCTATCATGAGGCAAAATCAATTTCAACAGAGAATACTTTTGAAGAAAATAAAACAGATGTAGATTTTCTTTTAAGTGAGTTGGTGCGGATGACAGAAAAAGTGGCGCATGAATTAAGACAGGATGAAAAATTAACGGGTTGTATAGCGGTGAAAATCAGGTATCCTGATTTTGAAACAACATCTCGACAAACCACTATCGACTATAATTTCAGAGATGATGAATTGATACCGGTAGCCATTGACCTGTTTCATAAACTATATCGAAAAGGACAGCCTGTACGTTTATTAGGCGTACGTCTCAGCGAATTGACCCATCATGCAGTTCAGGGGAACCTGTTTGATGATTCAGAAAAAAAGAGTGAACTTTATAAGGTTATCGATGATGTGAAGAATAAGTTTGGTAAGACAGCTCTTAAAAAGGCAAGAACAGTCCGTAAGCGCGAGTAGCAACAGTTTCCACCGCATTTTACAATCTTAAAATAATTCTTATGAGTCTCAGATTGGGCGATATCGCCCCAAACTTTACCGCTCAAACAACTGTGGGCGAAATTGATTTTTACAATTACCTGGGTGATGGATGGGGTGTTCTTTTTTCACACCCCGCTGATTACACGCCGGTATGTACAACAGAGCTTGGAAAGACAGCATTACTCCAGGAAGAATTTGCCAAGCGAAATGTAAAAGTACTGGCATTGAGTGTTGACCCGTTAGACAAACACAAGGGCTGGGTGAATGATATCAATGAAACACAAAATGTAACAGTGGGTTTTCCTATTATAGCGGATGCCGATAAAAGTATTGCGAATACTTATGGCATGATTCACCCCAATGCCTCAGAAACATTTACTGTTCGTTCCCTGTTCATCATTGGACCGGATAAAAAAGTGAAACTAATGATTACTTATCCTGCATCTACCGGTCGTAATTTTCATGAAGTATTAAGGGTCATTGATTCTTTGCAGCTTACGGCAAATTACAGTGTAGCAACACCAGCTGACTGGAAAGATGGGGAAGATGTAATTGTGGTACCTGCGGTAAGTACAGAAGCAGCGCTGGAAAAATTTCCGAAAGGGTTGAATATCGTGAAACCCTATTTGAGGTATACGCCGCAGCCTAATAAATAATCACTTTGAGATACCTGCATTAAGACCCTGTAACGCTTTTGTTCCAAGGCTTTTTTATTTATACGCATTTTTCTGCCTATTTTACAGGAAATAAACTGTTATATGAGAAAGCTTCTGTTTTTTATTGTCTGCTTGGCTACGCTATCAACAACCTTCGCTCAAAAAACCCTGATACATTGTGGTCAGATGGTAGACGTGAAAAATTTGCAACTACTAAAAGAAATGACCATTGTGACGGAAGGGAATAAAATTGTTGAAGTGGTGAAGGGGTATAAGAATGCTGCTGCGGGTGAAAAACTGATTGACCTAAAATCAAAAACAGTCATGCCCGGTTTGATTGATATGCACGTGCATTTGGAAAGTGAAACCAATCCGGGAAGGTATATGGAAACATTTACTTTCAATCCTGCAGATTATGCCTACCAGTCAGTGGTATTTGCAGAAAGAACACTCATGACAGGTTTTACAGCCGTACGTGATCTTGGAGGAAGTGGTGTCAATATTTCTTTGAGGAATGCCATCAATAAAGGGCTGATCAAAGGTCCGCGTGTATACACTGCGGGAAAATCTATTGCCACTACCGGTGGACATGCGGATCCAACGAATGGTTATAGAAGAGATTTGATGGGAGATCCGGGTCCGGATGCAGGCGTGGTAAATGGGGCAGATGAGGCAGCGAAGGCGGTTAGACAAAGGTATAAAGAAGGAAGTGATGTGATTAAGATCACCGCATCGGGTGGTGTATTAAGTGTGGCAAAAAGTGGAGAGAATCCACAGTTTACGGAAGCAGAGATTAGAGCTATTGTTGAAACAGCTAAAGATTATGGGTTTAAAGTAGCAGCGCATTGTCATGGTAAAGAAGCGATGAAAAGAGCAGTAATAGCAGGTGTCAATTCGATTGAACATGGTACTTATATGGACGAAGAAGTGATGGGATTGATGAAAAAAATGGGTACTTATTATGTACCTACTATTACAGCGGGAAAAGCTGTGGGTGATTCAGCTAAGAAGCCGGGGTATTATCCTGAACTTGTTACTCCTAAAGCCATTGCTATTGGTCCAAAAATTCAAAACACTTTTTCAAACGCCTATAAAGCCGGAGTAAAAATTGCCTTTGGTACAGATGCAGGCGTGTATGCGCATGGAAAAAACTGGCTAGAGTTTGTATACATGCATGAAGCGGGTATGCCGGCATTAGAAACCATTCGTTCAGCTACCTTATATGCTGCTGATTTATTGGGTGATGATAGAATTGGTGTGATTGAAAAAGATAAACTGGCAGATATCATTGCAGTAGATGGAGATCCGGTGAAAGACATTGCTTCCATGGGTAAAGTGAAGTTTGTGATGAAGAATGGAGTAGTGTATAAAAACGATTGAAACAGAAGAATATTGAATATTGAATTTTCAATGTAGAAGTAAGGGATGATTGCACGCGTGTAAGACTTCGTCTGATGTGAAGTGAGAAAATAAAAATCAATTCGCGTCAGCTTATAATCAAATAAAGATTATTTTTTATTCGATCATGCCATTATTATTTTTGAGATGATAGGAAGGGCTACGATGAACAATTACTATCATCATAAAATAAAAATGGTATGAGTATTATCAGAATTCCTTTAAGATTCGAAGGTTCAGTAGGTGAGAAAATGGTGTATGCACTATTTGATAGTGGCGCCACATATTCCTGTTTGAATGATGAGGTAGCTAGTGCTATTGAAATTCCACTTAAACTTCGAACGCCACTAGAAATTAGTACAGCAAGTACGAGTCATTCTGTATTCGTAGAAGAAGCTATGCGAGCAGATTTTTATCATGAAGACATTCGTCTGAGCGATGAATTCATGGTGGTACCCGGTTTAAGTGAAGAAGCCATTATCGGTGTCAATACTCTTCAGAAATGGCGTATCAAGTTGGATTTTGAGCATGATAAAGTGATCATCAATCCTAAAGTAGCAGAGCATATGATAAAAGACTTGAAAGCTTTAAAAGATATGTGGAAGCCCAATAGTATGAGATAGTGTAAGAATAATTTTATTGAACTGCTTCAATCGGGAGTAGTGATTTGATACTTTGAAGATCTTCAAAGGCAATAAAATAATCAAATGATCTTCCATCATCGGAAGATCTTTGTTTTAAAATGATGGCTTGCTTATTAGGATATACAAAGTTATATTTCTGATTAATGCCTGTCATAATATCACTTCTTTGTTTCTTTTGAATTTCAGGATTACGTTTTATTAGTCCAAGAACCTTATTGATTTCTTCAATACTTGTTAATCGGCCGGATTCTGTATTATGAATAAGAAGATGAAGGAGACTTAATTCTTGTTCGTCAAAAAGTTTGGTATTGATGGACGTGCTTAATTTCCTTTCACTGGTTAGACTCACATCTGTTTTTCGATATACGCCATATTTTCTTGATAGTAACCAAAGTGAAACACCCAAAACAATAAGTAAGCCAATCGCTCTCAAATTTTTCGGTAATTCCGCTTCCAGATCAAATCTTTCGTTATTTAAGGTAAACGAAAGTTTATGAGAATGTAATGCTAGTCTCGACATGAGCAGTCTTTCTTGTACTGTCTCCTAACTTTTGCAAAATCACTGTTACTAGCAAGCATTTAAATTACTGATATTTCAATAACGTTAGGTAGGTCGCCGTCATTAAGTCTTGCAAAAAGCAATGGTATGAGATTTTGAAGGGTACTACGCCGATTGTCTGCCCCACATAAGACCGCGATTGTAAGTGGAAGCTTTTCGACTTTTTGTTGGTATTGTAAGTTTTGATCGACAGTCACAAATAAGTCGAAACCGTCAGCGATCATTAATTTTAGTAGCTCGCCGTTTTTCTTTCCCAGCCAGCCTTTATCACGAACAGACCAGACCTCGTGACCAACACCGAAGTCCATTTTCAATTTTCGAGGTAAACTCTCATCAAGCAAAATTTTCATGTAGCACTTTCTGAGATGTGAGCGTTTTTTTAGCCATTTCTAGAACAGCTAATGCGGATTTTTTGGAAACGGTTGGGAAATCATCCAAGAACTCGTCCAAGTCCTCACCACCTTCGATATAATCAAAAAGTGTTTGTACTTGAACACGGGTTCCTACAAATACAGGAGCGCCGCTCATCACATCGGGATCTATACTAATTTCTCCGTATTTCATTTTCTCAATTTTATCTAAAGTTATGATAATATTTTCAAATCAATTTATGGTTCACGGCAGGAATTTACGATAACGTAAAAGGCTTGGCGGAAGAGTTCCCACTGGCGACTTGGTCAATAAGGACTCGATTAGCTAAAGCCAAATCATTGAAGTTCGGTCAGGAATCCAACAGTAGATGGGCCAAGTAGAAAAGCCAACTTTTTCTAAGACGGTGCGTGATAGAATAATTTTAAAAGGATTCAACAGTAGGCAAAGTTTAATCCATTCTACTTCCTATAACCACAAAAAAAGTCATTTTAATCTTGCCCATCTGTTTTCTTAAACTTCCAAGGCAACCGTTCTACTTTCTCAGCAAGCACCGGTTTCGCCACCCGTTCCGAACTTGTAAAAACAACTCTTTCTCCTTTCTTAATAATAAGCGCATCAATAATATCAAAAGCGGTAAATTTTTTATTTTGATAGGGTGTATGGTTATTGCTAAGATAATGAACACTCATGCCCCAAACCACTAGTTTATTATTAGTGCCGTTTAGGGGAATGCTTACGGTACCTCCTTCAAAAGATTTGCTCTCGATGGCAATATCTAATTCATCGAAGTAAAAAACATTTCCCTCATCCAATAAAAAATCACTCACCATACAGATCAGTTGAATGCGTATAGCTTCTGCATTTGTTTTTTCAGGACACACATCTTGCACACAAAAAGAAGGGAGATCAAAGCAAATACTAGATTTGGGCACTACCCGTATTGGCGGTAATTGAATTTTTAAAAGACGGTCTACTGAGCAGGCATCATTAAACCGAAATCGATGCAAAGGACTTGGATCACCATCGGTAATCATTCTTTTGCCACTGGCTTTGCTTGTATTCCTATGCATCATTTGGTAAAATGCACTCGTAAGCCGATGATAAGCACTCGTATGTGGAACTATCTTTAGCAATGGATGAAAACCTTTCATCAACATGGAAGCTGCTGCACTGGCACGACCAAACTCAACGCTTGCTTTTCGTGAGTTTTCAGATTGGGTTACTTTGGCAGGCTTTGTACGGGTGAAAAATTGACCATTACGTTCGTAATGAACCATTTCTCCAACACTTCCACTTAGCCTCAAAAGATTATTTTGACGGGCCATGAAATAGGATTTCAATAAATATACAAAATTTATGTAAAGTGATAGTGTTACGGCGTTTTCCCTCCGTTATAAGTGCGTTACAAGTCCGTTATAGGTCCGTTATTCATTCGATATTCATTTGAATATCGTCCACTGCTCATTCGGGAGCTCTTCTACACTACGGAGGGGTATCTGTACATAAGCTAAAGGGTATTGATAGTCCATACCTTATGAAAAAAGAACAACACTCAAAGAAAACACATAGATGTATTGAAGATACTATTGCTTACATACGGAAAGAACTTGAACCCCCTTTGGTTATTGTAACTTTCGTAATTGCGCCAACATCGCTCTCAAATCTTTTGGTAATTCCGCTTCCAGCTCAAATCTTTCGTTATTCAGCGTGAAAGAAAGTTTGTGAGAATGTAATGCAAGTCTGGACATGAGCGGTCTTTCTTGTTCTGCGTCTTTTGATAGCTTGAATTTCTTTTTCAAAGTTGATAAAAGAATAGGAGTAGGATCTCCATACAACTCATCGCAAACAATAGGATGCCCCAGATGCTGCATATGCACACGTATCTGATGTGTTCTTCCGGTATGAATCTGAAACTGTAACCAACTGTACAAACGAAAGCTTTCTAATACTTGATAATCTGTTAGTGAAGGTTTTCCTTTTACATGCGTCACCATCTTTCCTGTTTTCCCGGGATGTTCCATAATGGCTGCATCAACACTACCTGATTCATTGATCAATTTCCCATGCACCAGTCCAAGATAAAATTTTTCAACTTCCCTTCCTTCAAACAACTGCGATAATTGTTTATGCGTCTCTTCATCTTTTGCAAAAACAATGATACCGCTGGTATCCTTATCTAAACGATGAACAGTATAAATTTCTCCATAACTATTTTTCAATAGATCTTTCAACGAAAGCTCCTGTCCAAGTCTATCGGGGATACTCAATAATCCCGACGGCTTGTTAACTGCTATGAAATGACTATTCTCAAAAATGATCGTTGGGCGCATGGTAGTAGCTTATGGCAAATGGGTGATAGGTAATAGGTTTTAGGTGATAGCAGATAGGTTATAGCATATTGTCAAGTGGTTTGAATAATATATTGATCAAACTATTAGCCATGAACAATAAGCCATTCGCTATGGACTATGGACCATCGACTATCGACTACTAGACTTCCTCACAAACGACTTATTCATAAACTTCAGTAGTCTCACTTCTTTCTCATTCAGGAAACGCCATTTACCTCTATCCACATTTTTCTTGGTGAGGTTGGCAAACATGACACGATCCAAACCTTTGACATCATAACCCAAATGTTCAAAAATGCGTCGTACAATTCGGTTTCTGCCACTGTGAATTTCTATTCCTACGATATGCTTATTCTTGTCATCCGCATATCCAACAGCGTCTGCTTGTACAAAACCGTCTTCCAGTGTAATACCGGTCATGATGGCTTCAAGGTCTTTTTTAATCACGGGTTTATCCAGTGTTACTTCATAGATTTTCTTTACCTCAAAAGAAGGGTGTGTTAATTTTTGTGCAAGTTCTCCATCATTCGTTAATACTAAAACACCGGTTGTATTTCTATCAAGTCTGCCTACAGGATATACACGTTCCGGCGTAGCACCTTTGATGAGATCTAAAACAGTTTTTCTTCCTTGTGGATCATTAGCCGTGGTGATATAATCCTTGGGTTTATTCAATAAAATATACACCGCATTGCGTTGTAGAAAAACCTGCTTACCCTTCACAATTACTTTGTCTTTTGAAGAGACTTTATAACCGGGTTCAAAAATTTTATCGCCATTCACCGTTACTTTACCTTCTTTCACCAGATCAGCAGCTTCTCTTCTTCCACAAACACCTGCGTGCGCAATGAATTTATTCAAAGGCATCTGTTCGTCAGTACCCGTATTCTTTAATGGGATATCAGTGGGTTGGACTTCTGGTTTACTTTCTTTCTTGGAATACTTATTACTTGATTTCTTACTTGAAGCTTGAGGCTTGAAGCTTGAGGCTTTACCTCCTGCCTGCGGCTTAAAGCTTGTAGCTTTCTCCTCCACCCCCCTCATTTTTTCAATTTTCTTTTTCCGCATTTCTTCTCCTGCGGCACGGGCTTCGGCTTTTATCTTTTTCTTTTCCTGGCGGAAAGCTTCTTTAATCGCACTGCCTTTTTTCTGATTGGCAAACTTGTCGAAGTTGTCTGTTCTTTTTTTCATGTTTTTGTTTTTGCTGTTTTACAACAGGATTTAAGCTTCTAGCTTCTAGAGAAAGAAATAAATTGCAAGGTACAGTTTATATAGGAGATTTATTTATTAGTATTATACTAGGAGCTGGCAGCTAGAAGCTAGCAGCTCTCTACTCACCCCTTATTCGCCAACTGTCCACAAGCTGCATCAATATCTTTTCCGCGGCTTCTTCTGAGTCGGGCATTGACACGATTGGATTCCAGGAACTTCATAAAGTTCATGATGCCGTCTTCATCTGGCTTTGTGAATTTGAATGCATCAATGGGATTGTACTCGATGATGTTTACTAAGTCGGCAGGTACTTGTCTGTATATCTTCACTAATTCTTCCGCATCTTTTTGTGAATCATTAAAATCTTTGAATAAAATATATTCAAAAGTGATTTCATTGCCGGTTTGTTTGTAGAAATAATTCAATGCCTCAATCAGCACTTTGATATTATTGGTTTCATTGATCGGCATGATCTCATTTCGCTTTGCATCATTTGCAGCATGTAATGAAAGCGCCAATTTGAAACGAACCTGGTCATCACCCAATTTGCGAATAGCTTTAGCTACACCTGCAGTAGAAACGGTAATTCTTCTTGGACTCATGAACAAACCATCTTCTGCGGAAATGCGTTCAATAGCTTTCATCACATTGCCATAGTTCAGTAAGGGCTCACCCATACCCATGAACACAATATTGGAAAGTTTTTTATTGAATTTCTCTTCGCTCTCTTTATTGATCAATACCACCTGATCATAGATTTCATCATAGGTCAGGTTTCTTTTACGATCCATGTATCCGGTGGCGCAAAACTTACAACTCAGGCTACAGCCAATTTGTGAAGAAACGCAGGCTGTTTTTCTTTCGTCTGTTGGAATCAATACCCCTTCCACAAGATGATTGTCATGTGTGCGAAAACGACTTTTGATGGTACCATCTTCGCTGTATTGAACCGTATCTACTTTTAAAGCGGGAAGTGTAAAAGTTTGAGCAAGCTTAGCACGTAGGTCTTTACTCAGATTGGTCATATCATCAAAATGATGAGCATGTTTCTGCCATAACCACTCATGCACCTGCTTTACACGGAATTTTTTCTCCCCAATGTTTTGAAAGTATTCTTCCAACTCTTTGATACTCAAGTGTCTGATATTTGGTAATTCCGTATTCATTCTGCAAAGATACCCAAGAAACAGAGAAATAAGGAATTAGAAATAAGGAACAGAGTAAGTAAAATCAAATTACTGTTTGGGCAGATGCCAGTTTGTACTAGCAGTATTTCACTTCCTAATTTCTAATTTCTTATTTCTTATTTCTCTGTTTCATTCCTCTTATCTTGCGCATCAATTGTTACAATATGAATGCTTGTTATGTAATAGATGCGGTTCGTACACCCATCGGAAGATATGGAGGTAAATTAAGTTCGATTCGTCCGGATGATTTACTGGCCCATGTCATCACTTCACTTTTAGAGAGAAATAATACCATTGATCCTGCCGCTATTGAAGACGTGATTGCCGGTGCTGCTAATCAGGCCGGAGAAGATAATCGAGATGTAGCCCGCATGGCAGCGTTATTGGCCGGACTTCCGGTTACAGTGGGAGGTAATACGGTAAATCGTTTGTGTGCCAGTGGTTTACAAGCTGTTATGGATGCGTCTCGCGCTATTATGTGTGGAGAAGGTATGTTGTATATAGCCGGAGGTGTAGAGAGCATGACACGAGCTCCTTTTGTAACGGCTAAAAGTGATGGCGCTTGGAGCAGAAAAATAGAAACTTTTGACACCACTATAGGCTGGCGTTTCATCAATAAAAAATTGGCGAGTATGTATCATCCTTATAGTATGGGTGAGACAGCAGAAAATGTGGCGAATGATTGGAAAATTAGTCGTGAAGAACAGGATGTATTTGCATTATCATCTCAGCAGAAATATTTTGCGGCACTCGAGGCAGGTAAATGGGATGATGAAATTGTTGCAGTAGAAATGATCAATGATCGACTGATCAGTTGGTTTAATCAGGATGAGCATCCCAGACAAACATCTTTGGAAAAGCTGGCATCGCTCAAACCTGCTTTTGCAAAAGATGGAACTGTTACTGCGGGTAATTCATCCGGCATCAATGATGGAGCAGCAGCAATGTTATTGGCGAGTGAAGAAGCAGTCAAGTTGTTCAATCTCAAACCCATTGCCCGAATTGCAGGGATGGGTGTTGCAGGTGTAGATCCTGCTATCATGGGAATAGGTCCGGTGCCTGCTTCTCAAAAAGCAATGATCAGGGCCGGACTTCAGGTAAAAGATTTGGATCTTATTGAATTGAATGAGGCATTTGCTTCTCAAAGTCTCGCCTGTATACGTGATCTGGAATTGGATATTTCAAAAGTGAATGTAAATGGAGGTTCTATAGCTATCGGACATCCATTGGGCTGCAGTGGCGTTAGGATCTCTGCCACTTTATTGCATGAAATGAACAGAAGGAAATCAAAATATGGTTTAGCGACAATGTGTGTAGGGGTTGGACAAGGTGCAGCAGTTATTTATGAGGGGTTATCTGCTTAGGGTTATTTGATAACAAAAAGCTATTTTTCACAATTGTCTATTTTCTGTAACTTTTCATTCCGAGAATCGTTTCGCTTAAAAAACTAAAACCTGAATACACATGAAAAAATTAATGATCATCTGCCTCCTGTTAGGCATTGTAGCATTTACACATGCACAAGACAAAGACAGCACATTACAAGATTTTGTAGGTAAGTATAAATTCCCTGAAGGAAGTGTAGTGTCAGAAGTGTCCGTTTCTATAGAAGGGGAAGGATTGGTAATGGGTTCCAGTATTGGTACTTCTACTTTGGTAAAAATCGGCGAAGACCTTTTTTCAATCACTGCGTATGACGGAAGTGCCCAGTTTAAAAGAGATACTAATAAAAAAGTGATTGGTGTAAGTATCAATGCCGGAGGATATGCACTGGAAGGAACCAAGTCTGATGGTATTGCCATCGACAAGGCTCATTCAATATTTATTAATCGTACAAACAGATTGATGGCTAAATAAATGGTCTATCACATAATTTAAAAAGGGGCTGTATCAAACTTTTGATACAGCCCCTTTTTAAATTACCATGGACTATGGACCATAGCCCACTCTTAATTATAATAAGTTTCATCTAAATAAAATAACCCATCTTCTTTCTGCCAATACCAGAATTTCTTTCTGTAAACAATATATTTTCCTCTGGCAGATGTTTTGATATAACTCTCTGGTACAAACAATATACGGGGAGGAACAATTTTATATCGATAGATCAGATTGGTTCTTTGGTTCGGTGTAAAAGCCCTACTTAAAACACGGTAATCTGCTTTTGCCGCAATGGCTTCAGGAAGTTTTTCTTTAGGAGTGATCACATTGCCCATGCCATCAATTACAATCATGGGGAGCAATGCTTCTTTTTTCTCGACTTTGGTCTCTGTTGTTTCCTCTTTTTCTACTTTGGGTTTATTGATCAAAGCAGGCTCAGGATTGTCTTTGGTATGCTCAGGTGTTTTCACAACTGGACCTGAATGTACTTTGACATTATTCGTTTTTTGGGGAACAGATTTTCTGCCACAACTCATAGCAAGCAATAATCCAAAAAATACGATCGGGAACCACTGTCTCATAACGCTTATTTCCGCTATGAACTGCGAATATTATGCCAGAATAGCGGATGGTTGATAGCTTATAGCTTATAGGTCATGGCGTATAGTATATAGCAAATGGGTAGTTGTATTGCTATCGGCTATAATTTATCAGCCTTTAGTTTACTGATGAAGCAGTAATTTGTACTACTATAGGCTATGAACTATAAGCTATCAACTTTTGCAAAGTACCCCACTAACGAAGCCTGCGCTATCTCTTCCTGAGTTCCTTTCTGTAAGTCTTTCACCAGACAGGTTCCATTCTCCATTTCTTTTGAACCGATGATGATGACGAATGGGATATTCTTTTTCTCAGCGTATTTGAACTGCTTATCAAATTTACTTTGCTCATGAAACAATTCTCCGGCAATACCTGATTGTCTGAGTTGTTGCAAAAGGGAGAAAGCGTTTTTACTTTCTGATGCTCCTAAATTGAAAAACAAAACTTTGGATCCTATTTGAACGGTATCAGGAAACAGTTGTAATTCTTCCATTACATCATAGATACGATCTACACCAAAGCTGATACCTACACCGGGTACATTCGGTACACCAAATAAGCCGGTCAGGTCATCATATCGACCACCTCCGCCAATACTTCCCATTTGCACATTCAATGCTTTTACTTCAAAGATGATACCTGTGTAGTAGTTGAGTCCGCGAGCGAGTGTAAAATCGGGGATGAGTTGACAGTTGTTAGTTGACAGCTGACTGTTGGAAAGAACATGTTTGATTTCAATGATCCCTTTTTGTCCGGTTTCGTTGTTATCGATCAGTGACTCGAGTTGTGTAATTTTTTCATCACTGGTACCTGTGATAGAAAGATATTTTTCAATGATACTGATCTGGTCATTGTTGAGTCCACGCTCTGTCAATTCTTCTTTAACTTTTTCAATACCAATCTTATCCAATTTATCAATCGCAACAGTGATATCTATTATTTTATCTGCACCACCGCATACTTCAGCCAGTGCTGCCAATACTTTGCGACTGTTGATTCTGATTTCAACGGGTATGCCTAGTTGATCAAAAACGGTTGCGTAAATATTGGTGAGTTCCACTTCATTCAATAAACTATTACTACCTACCACATCAGCATCACACTGATAAAACTCACGATAGCGTCCTTTTTGGGGTCTATCCGCACGCCATACGGGTTGTATTTGGTAGCGTTTAAATGGCAGGGTGAGTTGTCCATAGTTCATGGCAACATACCGTGCAAAAGGAATGGTAAGATCATATCTCAATGCGCGTTCGGTAATGCCTTTTGTATTTTTACCTTCCAATACTTTTTGAAAATCAGCGATTATTTGTTCTTGCTTAGAAGGGTTATCGAGACCATTGTTCAGAATTTTAAAAATCAGTTTATCACCTTCCTCGCCATATTTTCCCATCAATGTATCCAGGTTTTCCATGGCAGGGGTTTCCAATGGCTGAAAACCATATAGTTCAAAAACATTTTTGATGGTTTGAAAAATATAGTTCCGCTTACGTACTACTGCTGCGCTAAAATCTCTGGTTCCTTGCGGTAATCCGGGTTTGCTCATCTTTCTTTATTTGTTAGACTGATTATGTTTCTGAATAATGTTTTCGCATGCTGTTGATAACAATGCAAAAACATGATGATAATCCTTTTCCGTACCATACCATGGATCGGGAACAGCATCATCGCTGTTATCAATTTCACTAAGTATTAATCTGGTTTTTGATTCATTCCATTTCTCTCCACTCATGCTTTTCACATCCTGGTAATTGTTGTGATCCATCACATAAATCAGGTCAAAGTGGTCCATATCTTTCGGGTGAAACTGGCGACACCGCTGTTGCCCGATATCAATACCATTCAAACGCGCTACTTTCTGTGAAAGCTGATGTGGTGGTTCTCCAATATGGTAGTTTCCGGTACCGGCACTATCTACTTCCCATGCTAATCCTGCTTCCCTTGCTTTTTGTTGAAGAATTCCTTCTGCTAAAGGGCTTCGACAAATATTCCCCAAACAGACCATCAATACTTTCATGCCAACAAAGATAGCAGATGGATGGCGAATGGGGATAGCAAATGGGTGATAGCAAATAGTTTACAGTTGACGGTTGACAGAAAGTAGAGGCCATAAGCTATACCCATAAGCAATTCGCTAACTGTCAACTCTCAACTGTCATCTGTCAACTCCTTACCACACTAACACTTATTAGCTCTTTAACATATGACAGTATGGAAAGAAATCGATCAGGCATCTAAATATTAAATCGACCGATTTTATCAGAAAATGACAGCTTGATTTCGGCTAACAAATAAAATTATTGACTAAATTGCCCACCCCCGGGTATAAAAACAAATAGTATGGCAACGGATTTCAGAGAAAGGCAACAGAAAAATTACCGAATCATGCGCATGATCTATGATCTTTCCATGGCGGTGATTATACTTGGTACGGCGGTGCTGTTATTGTTGGCAGAAAAATTGAAGATTGAACAGTTATTATTGGTTGATCCAATGTTCAGATACTTAATGGGTGGCGTGTTTTTATTGTATGGTGGATTTAGATTGTATAGAGGGATTAAGCATGATTATTAACATGACCAGAAACATTTTTAATACAATTGGGTTATTGATTTTGGTTCTGTTCATAGGGTGTGCTGATCAGCAGGAAGCATCTGTTGCTACGGATACACCCACGAAAGGTACCATACGGATCAGTGTAGATGAAAGCTTTAAGCCGGTCATTGAAGAGCAGTTGAGGGTACATAAATCCTCTTTTCCTGAAACGGAGATTATCGTTTCCTATAAACCGGAATCAGATTGTTTCAGGGATCTGCAAAATGATAGTACGCGAATGGTCATTGTAGCGCGTGGATTAACAAAAACAGAGGCATCGTTCTTTGAGAATCAGTTGTCTTACTCACCACTGTATGGGGTGCTTGCTTATGATGCGGTTGCCGTAATCGTTAACAATCAATCTCCTGACAGTGTTTTTACCCTGAACAAGCTGAACAGCATCTTGAGTGGAAAGGATAAGATAACAGCAGTGATGGATGGTAATAAAGCTACTAGTACTGTTCGCTATTTGAAAGATTCCATACTAAAAGGGGCCGATTTTGGGTCGAATGTAGTAGCAGCGAATAATAGTCAGCATGTATTGGATATCGTATCCGGAAGAAAAGATGTAGTAGGTTTTATTGGGATCAGTTGGATAGCAGATAGTTATGATCCGGTTCAATTGGCTTATTTGAAAAAAATACGATTGGGGCTGGTAGAATGTGTTAAATGTGAGGAAAAAGATATATTCGCGAAGCCCTCACAGGCAACCATATCCTATGGACAATACCCTTTGGCACGGCCATTGTACTATGTATTAAAAGAGAACGCAACGGGACTCGGAACAGGCTTCATGAATTTCATGAGTATGGAAAGAGGACAGTTGATATTCCGAAGAGCATTTCTGGTTCCTGCTAAAATGGGTTTTGGAAAACGTTCAGGGAGTATAAAAGACGCAGATTAACATACAACTATAAAAACCGACAAATGAAGAAGACCGTTTCTTTGATCGTGACAGCGTTGCTTGCTGTACAGTGTTTGATGGCGCAGGTGGCTGATGGAATCAAATTCCTCAACTACGAAAAATATAAAAGCGCCCGTGAAACCTTGAAAAAGGCGTATGATGCCAATCCAAAAGATCCTCAAACGATCTATTGGTACGGTCAGTCCTTAATTGCAGCTGAGGCAGGTGGATTGACAAAAGACATGCTCAATGCTGCGAAAGCCTTGTATCAGCAGGGCTTACAGGATGTAGGCAGTGATGCTTGGTTATTGGTGGGCATGGGTCACTTAGAGATCCTTGACGGAGGTGATATCAATTCAGCCAAACAAAAGTTTGAACAGGCCATTACTGCAACTACAGAAACACGTGGTAGAAATAAAGGAAAGGCTAATCCAGGCATTTTAAATGCCATTGGTAGAGCTAATGCAGATGGTGGAAGTAAAGTGGGAGATCCTGCTTATGGTATTGAAAAATTAAAGCAGGCTGCTACACTCGATTTAACAAATCCTGATATCTATATCAATATGGGTATTAGTTACCTGAAATTGGGTGGTGAAAATGGTGGAGAAGCAGTTAAAGCTTACCAAGAAGCCATTACACGTGATCCTAAAAACGCAAAAGCTAAATTCCGTATCGGAAGAATTTACCAGAGTCAGAATAATAAAGATCTGTTTGAGCAATTCTACAATGATGCCATCAATACAGATCCTACTTATCCTCCGGTATATTATACCTTGTACAACTACTATGCAGACAAAGATGTACCCAAAGCAAAAGAGTATCTGGATAAATATGTAGCCAATGCAGATAAAGATCCTAAGACAGATCTATTCGTTGCTGACTACCTGTTCCGTGCCGGTAAGTATACCGAGAGCTTGGAAAAAGCTAGACAAATTGAAGCTGAAGTAGGTGGAATTGCAAATTTGCCTGAATTGAATGTAGTATATGCATATAACTATGATCGTACCAACGATTCAATAAAAGCTAAGGAATCCATTGAAAAATTCTTTGCAAGTGCTGATCCTTCAGCTATTACTACTTCTCAATGTGAATTAGCTACCAAGATTTATGCACGCTTCAAAGGAAGTGAAGCCCAGGCTGTAGCCTATATAGAAAAAGCAATGGCGCTGGATACACTAAAAAACAGCAAGATTGCTTATATGGGTAAAGCTGCTGAAATCTATGGTAAGGCAGGTATGTATCGTGAGCAATTAGGCTGGTTGCAAAAACAGTTGGAATTGAAAGGTGGAGCCATGGGCGAATATGAGTATTATCAGTTCACCAGCACTGCTTTGAATGGAAAAGATTATCCTTTGACTATTGAGTTGGCAAAAAAATATCTCGCGGCATTCCCGGATAAACCACAGCCTTATTCTTTCCTGAAAAGAGCGGCATTAGCATCGGATCCTGATACTACTACAGGTGCAGCTATTGAAGTATTGGATTATTTGGATTCTTTCTATATGAAGGATCAGGAAAAGAATAAAAAAGCGATCTTCCTGAATTTGTATTACAGACTACAGTATTACGTGAATAAATCAAAGGAATTGGAAAAAGGATTGGAAGTAGCAGATAAAATGCTGGCTTTATATCCAACTCCGGGCGATGAAAATCAATATGCTACAAGTGCAAAAGGTGCAATTGTAGAAGGTATTAAAGCCCGAGAAAAACAAGGTTCAGGTAATAAATCCACTTCTGCAACCTCCTCTGGTGGGTCAGGAAGTTAAGTTTCTAAATAATTCGGTAAAACTCCTCCAATAACGGGGGAGTTTTTCTTTTTATATGCTTTCACAGGCTTATTTTTGCCGGACATTAATGTTTTAACATGAACTGGCTTATCCAACTGTTAGATGCATCAGCAACCAGCAATGCTGCTGGTTATTTACCGATCGGTATTCAATTGATTTTTGCCGCGGGTTTTGTGGCTACCATGATAGCTGTATCACAGTGGGTGGGTCCAAAACGTAAAACAGCCGATAAACTGGAAACCTTTGCCAGCGGTATTGAAAGTCATGGAGATGCGCGTCAACCCATGGCGATCAAGTATTTTCTGGTCGCGATTCTGTTTGTGCTATTTGATGTGGAAGTGATTTTCTTCTATCCCTATGCCGTTAATTTCAGAGAACTGGGATGGGATGGGTTTCTGGCTGTATTGATGTTTGTATCCTTCTTCCTGATTGGATTTATCTATATCGTGAAGAAAGGGGCCCTTAAATGGGAAGATTAAACCGGCTGTGGTAAGATTCACGGCTTTTTGACAACAAGACAAAGCTTTGATGGTTATATAAGCAACCATTACAAATAACCGAAAGATTATGGCACGTCCCGTTAGATTTAATATCAACCCCATACCCGCTAATACTGCCGATGCTATTTCGACTGTAGAAGCTCCGCAGGGATATTCAGGGGAAGGTTTTTTTACCACGAAATTGAGTGATGTTGTTGGATTGGCTCGCAAGAACTCTATCTGGCCGCTTCCTTTTGCCACTTCTTGTTGTGGCATCGAATTCATGGCTACCATGGGTTCTCACTATGACCTGGCTCGTTTTGGCTCTGAACGTGTGGGTTTCTCTCCTCGTCAGTGTGATCTATTGATGGTGATGGGTACCATCGCCAAAAAAATGGGTCCTGTTTTACGTCAGGTGTATCTACAGATGGCTGAACCCCGTTGGGTGATAGCCGTAGGAGCCTGCGCCTCCAGTGGTGGAATTTTTGATACTTACAGCGTTTTACAGGGAATAGATCAAGTGATTCCGGTGGATGTATATGTTCCGGGTTGCCCTCCTCGCCCAGAAGCTATTTTGGATGGATTTATGAAGATTCAAGACTTGGTCGGACAAGAAAGCATTAGAAGAAGAAACAGCGAGCATTATAAAGCATTGCTGAACAGTTACGGAATTCAATAATTAACCATGGACCATGGACTATGGACCATGGACTATGTACAAAAACATAAAAATGGCATTAACGAATTCATACATACAGGAAAAATTAAAAGAGAAGTTTGGTGATCAGGTGTACAATTTTGAGGAAACCTATGGGATGCTCAGTTTTGAAGCACCTAAAGATCACAACCTGAAAGTGATGCAGTTTTTATATGATGATGAAACACTTCAGTTTCGTTTCCTGACAGATTTATGTGCAGTGAATTATCCGGATGATGCGGGAAGAGAATTAGCAGTTGTATATCATTTGCACAATCTGGTTGAGAATGTACGCATTCGTTTTAAAGTATTTACGGCTGTAGAAACACCTGATGTATTCACGGCATCTCAGTTATTCTCAAGTGCTAACTGGATGGAACGTGAAACTTATGATTTCTATGGAGTGAATTTTGTAGGTCATCCCAATCTGAAACGCATTTTGAATGTAGATGAGATGGATTATTTCCCATTAAGGAAAGAGTATCCATTAGAAGATCAAACAAGGATTGATAAGGATGATGAAATGTTTGGAAGAGGATGAGAAAAAAAGTCAAAAGTGAAAAGTCAAAAGTCAAAAAATATTCCCTTTCACTTTTCACCTTTCACTTTTCACAAATAATTGGCCGATCAATATAAGAAACATGTTAGCGCAACAACAACAGAATATCAAATTACCGGAAGGTTCCATTGAAAAGGAAACCACTACGTTAAACGTAGGACCTACACACCCTGCAACACACGGTGTATTCCAAAATATCATGGAATTGGATGGTGAAAGAGTGGTATCAACTGAACAAACCGTTGGATATATTCATCGTGCATTTGAAAAACTGGCAGAACGTAGACCACTCTATCAGGTTACGCCAATTACTGACCGTTTGAATTATTGCAGCAGTCCGATCAATAATATGGGTTGGCACCTGACCTGTGAAAAATTATTGGGTGTTCAAACGCCCAAGCGTGTTGATTACTTGCGCGTGATCATTATGGAGTTGGCACGTATTTCTGATCACCTGATCTGTAACTCTATTGTGGGTGTGGATACAGGAGCGTATACAGGGTTCTTGTATGTGATGCAATACCGTGAATTAATCTATGAAATATATGAAGAAGTATGTGGGTCCCGCCTTACTACTAATATTGGGCGTATTGGCGGTTTTGAAAGGAATTTCTCAAATACAGCATTTACGAAACTCGAGAAATTCTTAAATGAATATCCGAAAGTGTTGAAAGAGTTTGAAAACCTTTTCACACGTAATCGCATTTTCATGGACCGTACACAAGGTACCGGTGGTATCAGTGCTGAAAGAGCATTGAACTATGGGTTTGCCGGTCCAAATCTGCGCGCTGCAGGAGTTGATTATGATGTGCGTGTGCACAACCCTTACAGCAGTTATGAAGATTTTAATTTCACAGTTCCTGTTGGTAAAACAGGCGATAACTATGATCGCTTCTTGGTGCGTAATGCGGAAATGTGGCAGAGCTTAAGCATCATTGAACAAGCCTATCAGAAAATTCAAGAATTTAAAGGTGCAGATGCAGAAGTGTATCATGCCAATGTTCCTGAATATTATCTTCCAAAGAAGGAAGATGTGTATACCAAGATGGAAGCCTTGATTTGGCATTTCAAAATCATCATGGGTGAGGTAGACATGCCAAAAGGTGAAGTGTACCATGCAGTAGAAGGTGGTAATGGTGAGTTAGGCTTTTATCTGATCAGTGATGGAGGAAGAACACCATTCCGTCTGCATTTCAGAAGACCTTGTTTCATTTATTATCAGGCATATCCTGAGCTGATCCAAGGTGGTATGTTGAGTGATGCGATTGTAACGATGAGTAGTTTGAATCTAATTGCAGGAGAATTAGATGCATAATAATTTGAAAATTTGAAGATTTGAAAATGTACTAATTATTGGAAGGGTTCATTTTCAAATTTTCAAATTTTCAAATTTCCAAATTTGAATTGTATGTTGAAATTTTCAGAAGAACAAATGACCGAATTCAAGCGCTTGGTAGCGCGTTATCCGGAAGGCAAGCAGAAAAGTGCATTGCTTCCGGTTTTGCATTTGGCACAAGATAGTTTTGGCGGATGGTTAAGTGCTGAAACAATGGATTATGTAGCAGAGCTGTTGCAGATCACTCCCATCGAAGTGTATGAGGTAGCAACTTTTTATAGCATGTACAACCTCAAGCCCGTAGGTAAATACATGTTTGAAGTTTGTCAGACTGGTCCATGTATGTTGAGAGGTAGTGATGATATCATTGCTTATATCGGAGAAAAACTGGGCATCAAACCCGGAGAAACAACAGCCGATGGAATGTTTACATTGAAAACAGTAGAATGCTTAGGTGCATGTGGATATGCTCCCATGATGCAACTCGGTAAACACTATCGTGAACACCTGACCAAAGAAAAAGTAGACGCTATCATTGACGAATGCAGAAAAACAGCAGCAAGCTTAAATTAACAAGATGAAAAATTGGATCTACATATTTCTAGTGTTAGTTTTCTTTACTGCTTGTGGTGAAGTATCCAATACAGAAGTGGTTGAGAAAACAACGGTTGTGGTAGAAGATTCGGGAGTAACAAAAATTGTTGACGGTGCAACCGCTCAAAACTCGTTGGATGTGGTGGGAACTTATAAAGGAGTATTACCCTGTGCAGATTGTGAAGGAATGGAAACAACCATCGAATTAAAATCAGATTCAACTTATTCCAGAGTCATCAAATACTTGGGTAAGAAAGAAAGTAGTTTTACTGCATCGGGTAAATGGACATGGATTAGCGGTTCTACCATTAGTTTAGGAAGTATCAAAGAAGGACCGAATCAATATTTTGTTGCCGAAGGGAAATTGATTCAGTTGGATATGAGTGGCAACAGAATCACCGGCGAACTCGCTGCTAAATACGAATTAAAAAAACAGTAGTTGAATAGTATTTAAAATTCCCGAAAGGGATATGAGGATATGAGTAAAAAATTATTACTGGAAAAGGCACATGTAGAAGGCATCCGCTACTTCGATGTATATCGGAGAGAAGGTGGGTATAGAAGTGTTGAAAAAGCACTCAAAGAGATGAGCCCAGAAGCCATTGTGGAAGAAGTGAAGAAAAGTGGCCTTCGTGGTCGTGGTGGCGCGGGTTTCCCTGCCGGAATGAAATGGAGCTTCATTGCAAAGCCTGAAGGCGTACCACGTCACTTGGTGTGTAATGCCGATGAGAGTGAACCCGGTACATTCAAAGACCGCTACTTGATGGAATTCATTCCTCACTTATTGATTGAAGGTTTGATCGTTTCCTCTTTTGCATTGGGAAGTAATGATACTTATATCTACATCCGCGGGGAATATGCATGGATCGTTGACATTTTGGAGCAAGCAATTACAGAAGCCAAGAACAATGGCTTTCTTGGTAAAAATATTTTAGGAAGTGGTTTTGATTGTAACATCCATGTACAAAGAGGTGCAGGTGCCTATATCTGCGGAGAAGAAACTGCATTGATTGAATCATTGGAAGGTAAACGCGGTAACCCAAGAATCAAACCTCCGTTCCCTGCTGTGAAAGGAGTGTGGGACAGACCTACGGTAGTGAACAACGTGGAGACATTAGCTGCAGTGGTGCCGATCATCAATATGGGTGGTGATGAATATGCGAAGATTGGTGTAGGGAGATCAACAGGAACAAAACTGATCAGTGCTTGCGGTAATATCAACAAACCCGGTGTTTACGAGATCGATATGACCATCTCTGTAGAAGAATTTATTTACAGTGATGAGTACTGTGGTGGTATTCCCAACGGAAAAAAATTGAAAGCATGTATTCCAGGTGGTTCTTCTGTGCCCATTCTTCCTGCTAATCTTTTGTTGAAAACAGCGAAGGGTGAAACCCGTTACATGAATTACGAAAGTTTGGCTGACGGTGGTTTTGCCAGTGGCTCCATGATGGGTTCTGGTGGATTCATTGTATTGGATGAAGATCAATGTGTGGTTCGTCACACCTTATCATTGGCTCGTTTCTACAGACATGAAAGTTGCGGGCAATGTTCACCTTGTAGAGAAGGAACGGGATGGATGGAAAAGATTCTCAAGAACATCGAATACGGAAATGGAAAGATGAGTGATATCGATCTGCTTTGGGATATCCAACGCAAGATCGAGGGAAATACGATTTGTCCATTAGGTGATGCCGCAGCATGGCCTGTAGCAGCAGCAATTAGACATTTCAGAGATGAATTCGAATGGCATGTCTTGAATCCAGAAGAATCACAGAAGAGGAATTATGGGTTGGCGCATTATGCAGATCCGATACATGTGCCGGTTGCATAATTAAAAAGTAAAAAGTAAAAATTCAAAAAATGGATGTTGAATTTGATGCTTTTGAAGTTAATGAGGGAGAGAAGCCTTACAATATCAGACATAGATGTTTTTTCTTTTCTAAAGAGATTCTATTCTTTGTCAAAGATTGTAAGTATGAAAAAGTATATAGTTCTTTATTTGATCAGTTAGTAAGAAGTGCTACCTCTATAGGCGCGAATGTAGTAGAAGGTAAAGCAGGGAGCTCTAAAAAAGATTGGAACAAGTATCTGGTAATAGCACTGAAATCGGCTAATGAAACAAAGTATTGGTTATGTTTAATAAGAGATACACAAGAAGTTTCTAAGGAGAAAGTAAACGAACTGATCAAAGAAGCAGATGAATTGTCAAAGATCATTGCTTCAATAATAATAAACGCTAAATAGTCATCGTCAGGTTTTTTTTGACTTTTTAATTTTGACTTTTGACTTTTTAATTTTGAATTAATATTATGTCTGACCAACAACAATTGTTTAAAGTAACAATCGACAACATCACAATTGAAGTTCCAGCAGGAACAACAATTCTGAATGCTGCACGTAAGATCGGCGGTGATGTAGCACCCCCGGCTATGTGTTATTACAGTAAGCTGGAAGGAAGTGGTGGTAAATGTCGTACCTGTTTGGTGGAAGTAAGCAAAGGTTCTGAAAAAGATCCACGGCCTATGCCTAAGCTGGTGGCGTCTTGTCGTACCACTGTGATGGATGGCATGGAAGTAAAAAATATCACCAGTGAAAAAGTGCTCGATGCTAGAGCAGGTGTTGTTGAATTCCTTTTGTTGAATCATCCTTTGGATTGTCCTATCTGTGACCAGGCAGGTGAATGTCATTTGCAAGATCTCAGCTACGAGCACGGTAAAGAAGGCACACGTTACGAATTCCAAAGAAGAACATTTAAGAAACACGATATCGGTCCATACATTCAATTACATATGACGCGTTGCATTCTTTGCTACCGTTGTGTATTCACGGCTGATCAACTCACCAAAAAACGTGAGCATGGTGTATTGGATCGCGGAGATCATGCTGAAATCGCCACATTCATCGAGAAGAGTCTTGAAAATGATTTCATCGGTAATGTGATCGATGTTTGTCCGGTAGGTGCGCTTACTGACAAAACATTCCGTTTCAAAAACAGGGTATGGTTCCTGAAGCCTATGGATGCGCATCGAGATTGTCCAACATGTAGCGGTCGTGTTACACTGTGGAACAGAGGCGATGAAGTATTTCGTGTTACAGCCAGAAAAGATGAGTGGGGTGAAGTAGAAGATACGCCTGATGGAAAGCCCGGATGGATTTGTAATACTTGTCGCTTCGAAAAGAAAAAAACAAGCGATTGGGTGATCGAAGGCCCTCGTTTAATTAATAGACACTCAGTGATTTCACAAGGACATTATGCAGGTAAAGTAGGTACTCATATGCCAACTGAAACCTTTGAAGCAGTGAATGACGGACGCAAACCTAAACTGCTGATGGATATTCATTCAGTAAGCGAAGTGAATAAACCGGAAGTGCAATTGAGTCTGATCGATGGACCGGCTCATTCCAAAGTATTTAATCAGAATAACGACTAATTGAATTCTATATCATGACACTACTTGCTTTTGATTGGGCATTATTGATAGAAAAACTAGCACTGATCGCAGTTATTGTGTTTGGTAGTCTGGGCATTGCTTTGTACACCACTTTCGCTGAAAGAAAAGTAGCGGCTGTTTTGCAAGACAGACCCGGTCCAAACCGTGCAGGTCCTTTTGGATTGTTTCAACCATTTGCAGATGGATTGAAATTGATCATGAAAGAAGAAATCATACCCAACACTTCTAATAAAGTCTTATTTGTTTTGGGCCCGGGTTTGGCGATGACTGCAGCTTTGATGACTTGTGCAGTTATTCCATGGAGTAGTCATGTTGAATTGTTTGACAGAAAGATCGAATTGCAAATTGCAGATATCAATATCGGAATCCTCTATGTTTTTGGTGTAGTCAGTATGGGTGTGTATGGTATCATGATTGGAGGATGGGCATCCAATAATAAATTCTCTTTGATGGCAGCTCTTCGTGGTGCTTCTCAAGCCATCAGTTATGAATTGGCCATGGGACTTTCACTGATCGCTGTATTAATGTTATCCGGCTCATTGAGTTTGAAAAGTATTGTAGGAGAACAAATGGCAGATGGCAATCTTTGGAATATTGCTTACCAGCCTTTAGGTTTCTTTATCTTCTTTATCTGTGCATTGGCAGAATGTAATCGTACACCTTTTGATCTTCCTGAAGCAGAAAATGAATTGAACTTCGGATATCACCAGGAATATTCATCTATGAAGTTGGGCTTTTATCTGTTCGCTGAATATGTGAACATGATCATGAGCAGTGCGGTAATGGCTTGTTTGTATTTTGGAGGGTATGATATTCCATTCTTGGATGAATCAACATTGGCACCCAATATTGCGGCATTATTAGGAGTGGGTGCATTACTAACGAAGATTGTAATCTTTATTTTCATATTCATGTGGATACGCTGGACAATCCCGCGTTTCCGTTATGATCAGCTGATGAACCTTGGTTGGAAAACCATGATTCCATTGGCACTAGCAAATATGCTGATTACTGGAGCAGTGATATTGTGGAAGTCGGGGGTGTGATGTGAATTGTCAATGGTGAATTGTGAATAGAGAGAATCAAAACATTGACCATTCACCATTCACAATTGACACGATAAACTTGGCATCAATAGGTTAGAAAAATATTTTTGCAAACATTAAACATCCCTCAGGGATAGAACATATGCAGGCATTAACAAACAGAGGACAAGAAGTGAGTCGGAAGCCAATGAGCTTCATGGAGCGACTGTATATACCGGCAATTCTGAAGGGTATGGCCATTACATTCAGTCATATCTTCAAGAAAAAGCCCACCATTCGTTATCCAGAAGAAAAACGCCCTTTTAGTCCGGTGTTTAGAGGGTTGCATGTGTTGAATAGAGATGAAGAAGGACGTGAACGTTGTACTGCTTGTGGATTATGTGCAGTTGCTTGTCCGGCAGAAGCCATTACTATGGAAGCTGCAGAAAGATTGCCCAATGAAGAGAACTTGTACCGTGAAGAAAAGTACGCAGCTAAATATGAGATCAATATGTTGCGTTGTATCTTCTGTGGACTTTGTGAAGAAGCTTGTCCAAAAGACGCGATTTATTTGAGTGAAACATTTGCTCCGGCCAATTATACCAGGAAAGGATTTATTTACGGAAAAGAAGAGTTGTTGATACCCAATCCTAAAACAGAGCCAGAAGCACATGCGAAAGCTAAAGGATTGTAATAAAGAATAATCAGTTGTATTGTTATTACAACTTATTATAAAACCTAATTAAAACACCAATGAGTATAACACAGATCATGTTTTTCTTTTTGTCGGCACTGGCTGTTTTCTCAGCTATCATGGTACTGGTAAGCCGAAATCCGGTGCACAGTGTATTGTGGTTGATTGCGGTGTTTTTTGCCATTTCAGGTCATTATATTTTACTCAATGCACAATTTCTTGCTATCGTTAATCTGATCGTGTATGCAGGTGCCATCATGGTACTCTTCCTCTTTGTGATCATGTTAATGAACCTCAATAAAGAGTCTGAACCCAATAAACATATTTGGATGAAACTCGCAGGAGCGATTTCAGGCGGATGTTTTCTAATGGTAATGGTATCACTTGTGCGTCAGGCAGCAGATTTCCAAGGTAAAGAAGCTTTGGTAGGAACGGGAGATATCGGATTGATCAAGAATCTGGGTAAAGCCCTGTTCAGTAACTATGTAGTTCCATTCGAAATCAGCAGCGTGCTGTTTTTAAGTGCGATGGTGGGGGCTGTGGTGATTGGGAAGAAGGAGTAGTAGAGCTAATAGGTCATAGCCAATAGGTTATGGCAAATCAAATAATATCAATGGCTATAAGCCATGAACAATAAGCTATAATATGCCAATACAATACTATATCTATCTAAGTCTCGCACTCTTCAGCATTGGAATTATTGGGGTGCTGACACGCAGGAATGCGATCATTGTTTTTATGTGCATTGAATTGATGTTGAATGCGGTGAATTTATTGTTGGTGGCTTTTTCTAAAATGCACCATGGTACTGCATTGGCTACAGACGCGGCAACAACAGCAGGTATTGACGGACAACTATTTGTATTTTTTATCATGGTAGTGGCAGCGGCAGAGGTAAGTGTGGGATTGGCCATTATCGTAATGATGTATCGTAACATACATTCAGTAGATATTAATTTCCTTAATCGTTTGAAGAATTAATATTTATTGGTAAGACAGAACTGATTCATGATCATACTTCAATATTGAAGTGTAAAAGTCCCGCAAGGGAGCAAGGCTATGAGTAAACTTGTTTATTTGGTACCACTTTTTCCTTTGATCGGTTTCCTGATCAATGGACTGGGAAGAAAGTCATTGTCTAAATCAATGATCAGTATCATTGGTTGTGGCGTGATGCTCGCTTCATTTGTTGTGAGCCTCTTGGTGTTTTTTGATGTAAAGGCGAATGGTGCAACAACTGTTGAACTGTTTTCTTTTATCCGGGCAGCTGATTTTCAGATTCCATTTGCCTTTCAGGTAGATCAGTTGTCTTCTTTGTTCCTGTTGATCATTACAGGCATTGGATTTTTAATTCACTTGTATTCCGCTGCTTACATGCATGAAGAAGAGGAGCATCATTTCGGGAGGTATTTTGCGTATCTGAATTTGTTTGTATTCTCCATGTTGCTATTGGTATTGGGAGCCAATTATGTTATCATGTTCATAGGTTGGGAAGGTGTGGGTCTTTGTTCTTATTTGTTGATTGGATATTGGTTTAAGAATGATCAATACAATTATGCAGCTAAGAAGGCTTTTGTGATGAATCGTATTGGTGATCTAGGCTTCTTGTTGGCTGTATTCTGGTTATTATTCAAGTTAGGTACTGTTACTTATGGAGATGTATTCTCTCGCGTATCAGAGCTTTCTTCTTTTGATATTACTGCTATCACCATCTTATTATTTGTGGGTGCCATGGGTAAGAGTGCACAGATACCTTTATACACTTGGCTTCCTGATGCCATGGCGGGTCCTACACCCGTATCTGCATTGATCCATGCTGCTACGATGGTTACAGCAGGTATCTACATGATTGCGCGTAGTAACATTCTTTATACAATGTCACATGTTTCTCAGACATTGGTTGCTATTACCGGTTTGGCTACTGCAATTTTTGCGGCAACCATTGCATTGAAGCAAAATGATATCAAAAAAGTATTGGCGTATTCAACAGTAAGTCAATTGGGTTATATGTTTTTGGGCTTAGGTGTAGGTGCATACACCGGTGCAGTATTTCATGTGATGACACACGCTTTTTTCAAAGCCTTATTATTCTTAGGCGCCGGTTCTGTAATCCATGCCATGCATCATGAACAAGATATCAGAAAGATGGGTGGATTGAAAAAACATATGCCCATCACACATATCACATTCCTATTGGCTTGTTTAGCGATTGCAGGAATTCCTCCTTTTTCAGGATTTTTCTCAAAGGATGAAATTTTAATGGCTGCCTACAGTGCCAATCCTATTTACTACTATGTTGGATTAGGTGGTGCATTGATGACCGCATTCTACATGTTTCGTTTATACAGTCTTACTTTCCTAGGATCATTCAGAGGTACACACGAACAAGCACATCATTTGCATGAAAATCCGTCTCCGATGACCATTCCTTTGATTGTACTGGCTGTATTGTCTGTATTTGGAGGTTTTGTAGGAATTCCGGAAGTGTTTGCATCTGATGCACATAGCCTCGAACATTTTCTTGCTCCGATATTCGCTGAGTCAAACAAATTAGCGCATGCACATCATTTGACCCATTCGCAGGAATATATCATGATGGGAGTGTCAACGGCACTGATCATTGGAGTGATAGTATTTGCAGTGACTAAGTTCAAAAAAGCAGCTGATGTAAACGATGAGCATACAGGTATAGCTAAAGTGCTGGAAAATAAGTGGTATGTAGATGAGTTATATGATACCGTTATCGTAAAACCATTGCACTTATTATCCGTGTTCTTTAAGAATATTCTTGAAAAGAATATCATTGATGGAGTAGTGAATGGTGTTGGTAAACTGGTAGGTTACGGATCCAGACAACTCCGATTATTGCAAAGTGGACAAGTAGGTAACTATATTTTGGTAATGGTAATGGTGATGGTGATTTTTGTTTTAATCTGGTTCAATGACCTTACCATCATGAATTTTTTGAAAAAACTGTTTTAACCGCTAATAGCGATAAAGAAAATATATGATCCCAGTTCTATTGATATTACTACCCTTACTCACCGGCACGATCTCTTTCTTTATTAAAGAAGAAAATGCTGCAAAAGGTTGGGGATTATTGTCTGCAGTACTAACATTGATCGTAGCAGTGGCAGGTATTTATTTTTATCCTGCAGCCCAGCTCTCATTTGATAGTGCATGGTTGCCTTCTTTGGGTAGCAGGTTTACGATGTCAATGGATGGAATGTCTAAAATGTTGGTCTTATTAACAGCTATTTCCTTTCCATTGATTTTTTTAGCTACCTATAAAAATCAATACAGAAATGCAGGCTCATTTTATGCATTGATGTTACTGACACAAGCCGGATTAATGGGTGTATTTGTTGCTAATGATGCATTATTATTTTACTTTTTCTGGGAACTGGCATTAATACCTGTATATTTTTTGTGCTCGTTATGGGGTGGCGAAAAAAGAATTGCAGTTACTTTTAAATTTTTCATCTACACATTTATTGGATCACTGATGATGTTGGCTGGAATATTATATATGTATTTCCAGACAGCCGATCATTCATTTGCCTGGCAGTCTTTTTATAGCGTACAACTAGCACCTGAAAAACAGTCATTGGTATTCTGGCTCTTTTTCATTGCATTCGCTATTAAAATGCCCATATTCCCGTTCCATACCTGGCAGCCGGATGCGTATGAACAATCGCCTACTGCTACGACTATGGTCTTGAGTGGAATCATGGTAAAAATGGGAATATTTGCGGTGATCAAATGGTTGTTGCCATTCTTCCCTTCAGCATCCGAGCAATTTGCACAATGGATCATTTTGCTTTCAGTGATCGGCATGTTATACGCTTCTTTAATTGCTATCAGACAAGATGATATCAAACGTTTGATCGCTTATTCTTCCATTGCACATATCGGGTTAATGAGTGCGACACTTTTTACAGGTAGCAGAGTAGGACTGGAAGGTGTAATGATACAAATGTTCAATCACGGTATCAATGTAATCGGACTCTGGATTGTAGCTGATGCGATTGAACAACAATTGGGTACAAGAAAGTTCAGTGAATTAGGTGGACTAGCACAAAAAGCTCCATCACTCGCTATATTATTAGTAGTAATGGCGTTTGCCAATATTGCATTGCCATTAACCAATGCATTTATTGGTGAGTTTTTGATGTTCAATGGACTATTCCATTACAATATCTGGATCACTGCAGTGGCGGGTATCAGTATTATTCTGGCAGCAGTGTATACTTTGAATATGGTTCAGAAAGTGTTTTATGGAAATACAACAGCTGTTACTTCCAATGCAACGGATATTTCCGGTAATATCAGAATTACTCTGGTGATACTGGTAATACTAGTGATTGCCTTGGGTGTATATCCACAGCCTATGATTGATCTTACAAAAGATACGGTAGGAGCAACCATGGCAGGGAAATAATAGATCGTTGATATTTTATAATTATTTGATTAATCACAATAACGTAAAGATGTGAAAACATCTTTACCCAAAATTCCCCTAGGGGATTTGGAACTATGAACGCAATAATATTATCAGCATTACTGGGAGTTGTCATGATGTTTAGTGGCATTCTGACAAAAAACAAATCTGTATTGAAATACATAGCAGCAGTTGGATTATTGTTGCTGATCGCATTCAATGTAATGGACACCTATGCGATCTTCAAATTTGATATCGATTCACGTGGATTATTGAGTTTTGGAAAGTTTGGTCTGTACTTCAATACACTCGCTTTTGCAGCCACTTTTATTTATGTGCTACTCAGTGGGTCTGATATTGAAAAAGCAGGTATCAATGTTGCAGAATATTTTGCACTGATCTTCTTTGTGCTATGTGGATTAAGCATCCTATCAGGGTTTAATGGTATGTTGATGCTATTCTTAGGTATCGAAATACTATCCATTCCCCTGTATATCCTCACTGGTTCCGATAAGCGAAACCTGAAGAGTAATGAAGCTGCATTGAAGTATTTTTTAATGGGTTCTTTTACTACCGGAATAATGCTAATGGGTATCGCTTTCTTTTACGGCGCAACCGGTTCTTTTACTTTGAATGCATTACCTGTTATTCCTACTACCGGAATGATCAATCCATCTTTTCTACATGTAGGTGGACTATTGCTTTTATTTGTTGCGATGTCTTTCAAAGTTTCAGCAGCACCCTTTCATTTCTGGACACCTGACGTGTATGATGGGGCACCAAGTGTTTTCACTTCTTTTATGGCTACCATTGTGAAAGCTGCCGGTTTTATAGCTTTTATCCGATTGTTTCAAACCCAGGCTGTTGCATTAGGACCTACTTGGAAAATTATACTGTCTATTGTTATCATACTTACTTTATTGATCGGAAATATCACTGCAGTATTTCAGCAGAGTGTAAAGCGAATGTTGGCTTATTCTAGTATTGCTCAGGCAGGTTTTATGCTGTTTGCATTATTCAGTAGTAATGACCTTGCAATGGAAGGTATTCTTTTGTACAGTGTTGCATATAGTTTAGCTACCATTGGCATTTTTGCTGTACTCATTAAAATGAATGATTACACGTTTGATGGTTTTAATGGGCTTGCTAAAAGTAATCCTGTATTAGCGTTTACAACAACCATTTTTCTTTTGTCGCTTGCAGGGATACCATTAACAGCGGGCTTTTTTGCTAAATATTATATGCTGGCTTCTGTAATTAAAGAAGGAGGTTCACTTTGGTTGGTGATAGTGGCTCTTTTCTTTGCAGCAGTAAGTGTGTATTATTATTTCAGGGTTATTCAGGCCATGTATTTCAAAGATGGGGATGCAGGTACAGCACCTATATCTGGGGTATTCAAACTGTCGTTGGTATTATTGGCAGCACTGGTAATCGTATTGGGTATTTTCCCTTCGATCATTCTAAATGGCTTTTATTTCTAACCGTTCTTCACTTTTTTTACAGGTAGAACCCTGCATAGTCATTTCTCAGCTATCTTTATAGGAATATAGTTCCTGTATGAAGGGCATGACCATTTTTGATTCCTTATCGTTAGCATGGCGAACTGTTCGCAGTAATAAGTTACGTACTGGTATTACTGTGGCCATTATTGCTTTTGGTATCATGGCACTCATTGGTATCATTACGGCTATTGAAGCCATGAATCAGAGTCTGAAGGAAAGCTTTTCTTCTATGGGTGCCAATGCTTTTAATATCCGTTTTAAAGATTCAAGAGTAAGATTTGGCGGTAATAACTCGGATGTTAAAAAAACAACCCGGGGACGGAAAGAGAAAAAATCAAACCTCGATAAACCTATTCAAAGAGAGGAAGCAGAATACTTCAAACAGAATTTTAATTTTCCAGCCGCGAAAGTAAGTATTTATAGAAGAGGTCCGGGTGGACAAGAAGTCAACTACAAGGATAAAAAGACCAATCCGCAAATTGTGGTGTGGGGAGGGGATGAAAATTATTTACAGGTTACCGGTTATGTGATCGAAATGGGTCGAAATCTCAATGATCTGGATCAGCAAAGCGGAAGAAATGTTTGTTTGATTGGCAGTAATGTTGCGAAAACATTGTTTGGAGACAGACCTGATAAATCTATTGATAAGATCGTACGAATTGGAGGATTGCCGTATCGGGTTATTGGATTATTAAAGAGCAAAGGATCCAGTGCGATGTTACGGCAGGATGATGTAGTGGTAACTACTTATAACAACGTTCGCAATTTTCAGAATGCTAGTAGGTCCTATTTAGTAGGAGTGATGGTGAGTAATGTCAATGAATTAGATCCTGCGAGTGGTGTAGCTACTTCTGTGTTTAGATCCGTAAGAAGATTAAAACCTTTGGATGACGATAATTTTGTAATCGAAAAGAGTGACAAGTTTGCTGAAATGTTCATCAGTTTTTTAAGTAGTATCACTGGCTCTGCAGGCGCTATTGGATTGATTACTCTGATCGGTGCAGCCATAGGTTTAATGAATATCATGTTGGTGGCCGTGAATGAGCGAACAAAAGAAGTGGGGCTTATCAAAGCCATCGGAGGTAAAAGTAAAAATGTGCGTCAGCAGTTCTTATTTGAAAGTATGATCATCAGTTTATTAGGGGCAATTTTTGGTATTATTTTAGGTGTATTGGTAGGGAATGTATTTGGCCTGATACTGAAAACAGGTTTTGTAGTACCATGGGCATGGGTGATCGTTGGGGTGGTGATTTGTTCCATCGTTGGACTCATCGCCGGCATATATCCAGCCATGAAAGCAGCCCGACTCAATCCAATCGTAGCACTGCGTTACGAGTAATACTTAATTTTTATTGTAATTTTTTGAGAAGATCTTCAACTGCTCATTGATATAGTAGCGGATATCTTCTTCAGATGTATGCTTTCTTAGCCAATCATAAGATGGTCGATGCTGTTGCATGAACAGACGAAGCTTCTCATCTTTAAAACGGGTCAATGAAATAACCAATGCAGTATTGAAACGATAATTGATATAAGCCTCTTTTTCATTGGTCTCATAAAACTGTAATGCTTTTCTCTTATTACGTTCATGTCGTGAAAATCGGTCAAGGTTTAGCGCAATACCTGCGCCTGAATTTGCTTGTGAGACAGTTGGAATGGTATAATTCACGATATCTTGTAAAAAATCTTTCCTTCGTTCAATACTATCTTGTTGATACTGACTTAAGCCTCTACTGGTAACAGTTACATTTCCTAAATCACGTACCAATGGTGATAGAACCGGGAATAGTGTGTCTTGTAATAAATAGCTGTTTGCATATTGCAGGGTGTCAAAAAAATAACCAACTGCTGCAAAAGAGAGAATATGATTTTCTGCGGCTTGAATGGAAAATTTACCATCATTACCGGTCATAGTAGTGGTATTGGTAGTAATGTTTCTGACACTGGCTAAAACAATCGGTGCATTGGTAACACTATCTTTCAAGTAGCCATAAATTATTTTTTTCTTCTGTCCGAAACCTTGGAAGAAAACGAATGTCAAAAGGAGAATGAGAGTAAGCCGCATCTTTTTTTGTAAAGGTACAGCTAATAAAATAACGATATCCCTGATTACTAAAAATGCCGGCACTACGCCGGCATTTTTAGTAATCAGAAGGTTGATCTATTTAATAATAATCACTTTTTGTAAATAAGTCTTTTTGTTGTGGAATATCTTCAAAATGTATTGGCCATCATTGATATTACCCACATTCATTTGTCTAGAGAAAACACCATTGAAACCCGGATAAGATTGGTTGAATATTCTTTGTCCGCTTGAATTGAGCAACTCTATGGATACATCACCCTTTTCTTTCACTTCAAAACTCAGGTTGAACAATCCTTTATTTGGATTTGGAGATACACTGAGTTTGATTTCTCTGGCCACCACTTCCGGAGGGAGAGAAGTAACCGTAAACTGTATCGGTGCGGATGTTTTCTGACAACCTAATGCATCAATCGTTACTACCTTATAATTTCCGGAAGCAATCGGTTTGAAGCTTGTATTAGTGGCGCTATCAATGCCCACATCATCTTTAAACCATTGTCTAGAAACACCCGGTGCATTGATGACAAGAGAATCACCCTGTCTGGTTACAACTGGGGTTGGTGCATCTGAAACAACGATTTCTTGTCGAACACTTGGGCATGAAGTACCTGTTCTAATCTTCATATCATAGAAGAAATAGTAGAATGGATTTGGATCTCCTGTACCTGAGATATTTACGCTGTTTCCTGTAATAGACATGACATTGGCAATACTGATCGGGTAAGTTGTCCCGGAGATATTGTTATTTCTGAAAATCGTAGCGCCATTCTCATTACATAGTACTAATAGAATGTGATCTCCAGGTTCATTAACAGGAAGATTCAGGTAATAAACAGCGCCAGTATCTGCAGCAGGGTTACCATTCACCAAACCGGGTGCAGGGTTAGGGTTGGTGGCAGTTACTGTTAAAGTTGTGCGTGAAAGAGGTATATAAGTAAAACTTCCATCCTGATTTACGGTACCTAAATTAGCAACAATGACTTCAATAGTACCGGGATTTCCGATATAGAGTCTCGCACTTTCAATGGTTAATGGAACACTATTATTAAAGCGAACAAAATTTCCACGGAAATTATTATAACCGCCATCTGTATAAGCCATTTTAGTTGTAGGGCCAATGGAAGCTTTTAATTCGCTTGAAACGTAGAATGTCTTGTTGCCAGGAATATTTGTAGTAGATATACTGCTTCCGCTTGTGAATGGTGCAGTGGCAGTAGCACTGTTATACCAGAAGTAATTAGTATTTGCGCTAGCTGAAGGTATTCTCAACAGCGCATTATTATTACAAATTGTTCCGATAGGATTAGGATCTGCTCCCTTTCTGCCAATGGTAAGACTAGTAGTTAATGTATTATTTGCTGTGTTCTGATCACCTGCTATATTAGCTGTAGCTAGTATGGTATAAGTTGTATTCTCTGTAGTAACAAACGGGGTTTGTAATGTGAAACTGGCATTGCTTAATGGTAATACTGTTCCAGGATAAGTGCCATTGACTGTAGTAACTGTTGTTGTTCCATTCTTCACTTCTACTGAAACGGGGATATTACTTTTTGGTATACTACCGTTATTGCGAATATTGATGGTAAGGTATTGTTTGTTATCCGCGCAATCAGCAACAGTTGGTGTAATCACTTCACTGATGGTAAAGTCGGTAGAAGGGTTTACAACCACTAATCTGAAATCATCAGTTTCACCTTTGGCATAATTGCCACATGAATTAACATCATTAGCAGAGGAGGTTTCTACCATCACTATTCTTGTTCTATAAGAAGCGCCAACAGATAATGTACTGGGTGTTGTGAAACTTCCTACAAAAACCTGATTATCCTTTAATATACCACTGGTTGCAACCAATTCATTGGCGTCAGTAAAATCTCCATCATTATTATAATCCACGAATATCTTAACGATCTTATCTGCATTTGATGCATCTGTACTATTCACTCTTATACGAAAAGGAACAGCTTGTGTTGGTTCAATATTTGCAGATATCGCGGTATTGTTTACATAAGTAGTTCCACCAGCAGGATTAGCGTAGCGTATGGTTTGTAAGCTAACGCTATCGATTCGACCACCTGTATTACCTGTTGGAGCAGAACTACAATGTGCTGTACCGCCAACACCACTTACCAAAAGAGAATAAGCTTGCTGCCCACGTACCAATGATCCTGCCCCACCTTTGTGTGTAACTGTGATAGTATAACTATCGCCAGATACCGTACTGTCAATATCAATTCGCTCCACATTATCAGTATTGTTATCGCCTTTAACTGCAGCATTAGCAGGACTGGCAGGATTTAATGTCCAAGGTCTGAAAGTTCTGCTGCCACTGGTAATTCTGATATCCAAATCATTGACTAATTTCTTAGCTGGATTATTCAATACATCCACTAATTCCACATTTCCTTTTACGTCTGTCCAGCAGATCGTTGCTCTCAAAGGTTCTTTACCACTGGCTATTACTGTGGTCGAAAAGCTAGATGTTGTTGCATTCAAAACGTTCTCAAACATTAGGTGTTCACTGGTCGATCCATTGTTAGATGCCACTGAAGCAGAAATGACTGCGGCTGCCTTTTGGACATTCAATAACCCCCAACCATTTTGATAATCCGGTCCGGGGTTGGTACCTGCTTCATCAGCTGTGTGAATGGCCAAACCCTTGATCGTTGCTGATCTTAAAAATGCACCGCTTTTTAATTTTGAATAGTGTTCTTGTAGCAGAAATAAAGATCCGGATGCATTGGGTGATGACATCGATGTTCCACTCAATGTTGAATAACTATTATTGCCTGTTGCAAAAGTAGATAATACGTTTACCCCATCTGCAACTATATCAGGTTTAATACGACCATCATCCGTGGGTCCCCAACTGCTAAAGCTACTCATAATCACATCTTCCGGTCGATTATATCCACCTGGGATACCTCTTACAGCACCAACGGTTAAAATATTTTTTGCATTGCCATCCCAGGTAATGGTTCCATAACTATCATTACTACTAATGGTAGAAGGTCTGGCTCCTGCTGCCGTCATCTGATTTTGAGCATTGAATCTGAAATAGGGTTCACCAACTGCTGGTCCGGTTTCTCCACGATTATTACCAGCTGATTTTACGATCAAATAAAAGGGAGCATTATAGGCAATCGAATCTAACTCTTGAGCATCGTTGCTGTAATAACCAAATTTATAATCTTCATCTTCATTGGGTCTACCATAAAACTCCCAACGGTTTTGTGCACTATTGAAATTCCATCCTGAAATAATGGAATACGAGTGATTGGAAATCAATAAGCCTGATGCTTCTAAAGCAATTTCAGAGTTATCATTATTGAAATCATAAGCAATCATTCCCTGTACACCATGTGCCATTCCTTTTGCACTTGGGTTGAGTCCCGTCGCAATCATAGTACCTGCTACGTGTGTAGCATGGTTGTCTGTTGTTGAAGGATTATCTTTTTGTGTAATTCTCCCCGTAAGTTCAACATGTGTACCTAAAACAAAGCCGCCATCCCAAATGCCTATCTTATTCTTCATATTGGCGGAACTTCCAGAAAGGTTTAATCCGGTTGCTCCACCCGGCCATAATTGATTGGTTCGAGTAGTAGCAGCAGCAATACTATTGTTGTGTGTGATATAGTATTTCGGGAAATTAAATGCATCTACACCCACCAATACACCCCTTGCACCATTTCTTCCGTTAATGGTCAATGGCCAGTTTCTTTGTTTAGCTAATGACAAAGCTTTCGTGTATTCACTTCGCTCTCTTAATCGAATACCCTGGGCAGTGATATCTAAAGCCTGTACATTGGTCGACAATTGAGCATCGGCAATCGTTACCAAGGCCATGGCAGTGATAAAAATGGGTAAAAATCTTCTCAGCATAACATCGTTTAATTTAACTTCATAATTATTCAGGGCTAGCCCCCGGGTAGTATTACTAAATTAGATACTTTCACCATTCAAAGTGAAGCATGAGGCATAATCTTTTTATAGTCATATGGGCTTTTTTAACAATTTTTGCCTGTAAATCAGCTAAGAAATCACAGACCGGTAAAATAAGCCAAGGGATAGCTGGATATATTACCGAATTGAAGGGCAACCAAATGCCCATGAAAGGCGCCCCCGAAAACAAACCCAGACCCGTATCCGTGACTTTATTGGTCTACGAACCCACCAATTTATCCCAAGTTCAACGAGTTGAAACTTCCGCCTTATATACGGCAATTAACACTCGAAAGGTTGCTTCTGTTCTGTCAGACAGCACGGGTGCATATAGTGTTGCTTTGCCACCCGGAACTTATTCCCTTTTTGTGCAACAAGGGAAGTTGTTTTTCGCCAATTCCTTCGACAGCCAGAATAATATTCAACTGGTAACGGTAGAAGCAAATAAAGTGACTCCTTTCAACATCACGATCAATTCAGGAGCTACATATTGATTTCTAAGGTTATCTTTGCCCCCCATTACAGACGTTTGCAGGTAATGGGATGGAAGCTGTTATGAATTTGAATGTGTTGCTGGAGCAGTATCAAAATAACCCCCGCCTTTTTCAGTTGGCGGACAAGCTTTCTTTTGCCCAACCTCAACGAATTTTTCTCAAAAATCTTCAAGGAAGTAGCGCTGAATTTGTCGTAACGGCCGTGTTCAATCATACTGCTACCTCATCATTGAATCATGTAGTGGTATTGAACGATGCAGAAGAAGCCGCCTATTTTCATAATACATTAGAGAACCTTACCCAGGCATTGGATCTTTTTTACTTTCCATCTTCTTTCAAAAACAGAAAAAATTTCCGGATACTGAATAGTTCACATGTGATGCTTCGTACAGAAGCACTCACCAAACTGGCTGCAGGTGGGAATAAAAAAATACTGGTTACCTATCCCGAAGCTATTTTTGAAAAAGTAGTACTTCCCAAAACACTCAGCAGTAATATCATTACCATCAAAACCAATGACTCCATTAATCCGGAAAGCCTAATGGAATTGTTTGTGATGTATGGCTTTGAAAGAACAGATTTTGTATATGAACCCGGACAATTTGCCGTAAGAGGGGGTATTCTGGATATTTATTCTTTTGGAAATGAGAAACCCTATCGCATTGAATTATTTGGGAATGAAGTGGATAGTATCCGCATATTCGATCCAGAGACACAGTTGAGTGAAAGAAAATTATTACAGGTTAATATCATTCCCAATGTAGAAACACAATTCAGAACGGAAGAAAAAGTATCACTCTTTGATTTTTTGAGTGAGAATACCATTATATGGCTGAAAGATTGGGATGTGATTGCTGAAAAAGTACAGCAGCAGTATGATGAAATGGAGGGGTTCATGCAATTGCTGAAAGAAGGCTATCAAATGAAATCCAATGAAGAGGAAGAAGATATTCGTGTATTAAAAGAAGTATCAGCTGCCGATTTTGTGCCACTTGCAATGATCAGTGAACAGTTGGAGAAAAGACATATTGTTGAATTCGGATACAAACCACAACTATCCAATACTGAAATAGAATTCGCCACCAGACCACAACCTGCATTTAACAGGCAGTTTGATCTTTTGATCAAAGACCTTACTGCTCATGAAGCATCGAAGTACAGCATTTATATTTTTGCGGAGCAGGTAAAACAGCTGGAAAGACTGAATAGCATTTTCGCAGATCTGAAAACAGAGATTCAGTTTGTTCCGGTGCCGAACAGTATTCATGAAGGATTTATTGATGAAGATCTCAAGATCGTTTGTTATACCGATCACCAAATCTTTCAGCGCTACCATAAATACAAAGTCAAACAGGCATATAATAAAAATAAGGCACTCACACTGAAAACCTTGCGTGATCTTCAGCCTGGAGATTATGTAACACATATTGATCACGGTGTAGGAACATACAGTGGGCTTCAAAAGCTAGAAGTGAATGGAAAACTGCAGGAAGCCGTTCGGATCATTTATAAAGACAGTGATATTTTATATGTCAATATCAATTCACTGCATAAAATTTCCAAGTATACTGGTAAAGAAGGAACGGTTCCTAAGATCAACAAGTTGGGAAGTGATGTGTGGGTACGATTAAAAGAAAAGACCAAAACCAAAGTCAAAGAAATCGCTTTTGATCTGATCAAGCTGTATGCACAAAGAAAAGCGCAAGAAGGATTTGCGCATACCCCTGATAACTATCTGCAAACAGAATTAGAAGCCTCTTTTATTTATGAAGACACTCCTGATCAAAGTAAAGCTACTGCAGATGTAAAAAAAGATATGGAGAGCCCATCACCCATGGATAGGTTGGTATGTGGTGATGTGGGTTTTGGTAAAACAGAGATTGCAGTAAGAGCCGCTTTCAAATCTGTGGTAGATGGGAAACAGGCTGCAGTCTTGGTACCTACTACTATTCTTGCTTTCCAACATTATAAGACATTCAAAGACCGATTGAAAGATTTTCCGGTAACCGTAGATTATATCAATCGATTCAAATCAGCAAAAGAGAAAAAGGAAACACTAAAGAAAGTAGAAGAAGGAAAAGTAGATATTATTGTAGGTACTCATGGACTCTTGGGTAAAGAAGTTAAATTCAAAGACCTGGGTATCATGATTATTGACGAAGAACAGAAATTTGGTGTTGCACATAAAGAAAAATTAAAGACACTGAAGACGAACGTTGATTGTTTAACCCTCACAGCAACACCAATCCCACGAACCTTACAATTTAGTTTGATGGGGGCCCGTGATTTGAGTATCATCAATACACCACCACCCAATCGGCAGCCCATACAAACAGAAGTACACATATTCAATGATGATTTTATTCGGGAAGCGATTTATTATGAAACCGAACGAGGCGGACAAGTTTTCTTTATTCATAATAGGGTAGTAGGATTATCAGAGATGAGTGCGATGTTACAAGGACTTTGTCCGGATTTAAGTATAGGTTATGCGCATGGACAATTGGAAGGACATGAATTGGAAGAGCGGATCATGGACTTTATTGATAAGAAGTACGATGTGTTGGTTTGTACCAATATTGTAGAGAGTGGTGTTGATATTCCGAATGTAAATACGATCATCGTTAACAATGCCCATCAATTTGGATTGAGTGATCTACATCAGTTAAGAGGAAGGGTAGGGCGAAGCAATAAAAAGGCATTCTGTTATCTGCTGGCGCCACCAATGAGTACATTGCCTACTGATTCCAGAAAAAGATTACAAACGCTTGAGCAGTTCAGTGATTTGGGAAGTGGCTTCCAAATAGCGATGCGTGATTTGGATATACGTGGTGCAGGAAACCTATTGGGCGGAGAGCAAAGTGGATTCATGGCGGAGATCGGATTCGAGATGTATCAGAAAATCCTGGAAGAAGCTATCAGAGAACTCAAACGAACTTCTTTCAAAGAATTATTCAAAGAAGAGATCAGTAAACAGGACGATTATGTGAGTGATTGTACGATTGATACTGATCTTGAAATATTGATACCGGATAGTTACGTGGAAAGTATTGCTGAAAGACTTTCGCTTTATTCGCGATTGGATAATTGTGAAAAAGAAGAAGAGCTGCAAGATTTCCACAAAGAAATGATCGATCGATTTGGTCCAATGCCGGCACAGGTAGAAGATCTTTTTACAACTGTTCGTTGCAGATGGCGTGCTGTTGAGATTGGTTTTGAAAAGATGACCTTGAAACAAGATACGCTGCGTTGTTATTTCATCAATCGTCCGGATTCTCCTTATTTCGAATCAGAACTATTTAAACGAGTATTGGCTTATCTCCAATCCGGTACGAATAAAGCAAGACTGAAACAAGCCGGTAAAAACTTCCTTCTGGTGGTCGAGAATATGAAAGATATGGAAGCGATGTTACGCTTCTTAGACGGCATGCATAAATGTGTAATTCAGCAGCCATAAAAAGAGGCTATATCAAAAATCTGATACAGCCTCTTTTACTTTTGAAACTTCCTCTTTCTTAGTCCATAGACCATAGTCCATGGACTATGGACTACAACCCAAGCCCTACAGCAAAAGCGCGGAATCTACTGGCAATACTGCCGGTGGAAGTGAATGCTCCTGTTGTAAGATTTACGGTATAAATATTTGTGTTGGTACCTACCGTTCCTACTGCATAAGCGATTCCGGATCTTCCTCCAATATCAAAACCATTCATAGAAGATAATGAAACACCGATGTTTCCAACTTCTACCAGCGTACCATTATTGGGAGGATCTTGTTTGAATAGTTTTGTTCCGCTCATGACATACAGTAAAGTGGACGTAGTACCATTAAAATTATTTGTGTAAGCGGCACCTGAGATGAGTGGTGTTCCCGGATTGATATTTCCATCGGTTGCAGCAATGGTTCCGTCATTTGGATTTAAACGGAGATTCAGTCCTGCATCACTTACAAGCCTGATACGATCTACGGTTGGATTAAAATCAAATGCCCAGGCAGTTGCAGCAGTACCTACCATAAATCCGGTTCCTACAGCTGCAGCAGCACCTGATGAGGTATTCAATTTATACAAGCGTCCTGTGCCGGTAGTCGTTACTGTGAAAGCAAATAACTCTCCGTTGGCAGGACGAAAATCTATTCCTTCCACTGTTTCGCCAGCACCTAAACCGGTAATGGGTTTACTGATCATCATCTGAGGTCTGGAAGGATCAAAAATCTGTAGTGTATTCATTTCGTCAACACCATAAGCAACAGGAGGTGTTGGGATGGCAATGTCTATCAGGTTGGCAGCTATCTCATTGATGTATGTTGCAGCGCCAGACATTAAATTAATGGTATACAATCTTGTCTTACCCGCTTGTGTAAAAGTAGCCAGTGAAACAGTATTATCAGGACTGATATCAAAGCCACCTTTGCCTGTAAAATCAATTCCCAGACTACCTACTTCTGCTAGAGTCCCATCATTGGGTGGATTTTGTTTGTATAATTTTTTTTGTGAAACATCAATATTGAACAACTCGGTAGTAGTTACGCCTGCTCTGCTGTTCGTGTATGCAATAGAAGTAATGGCAGGATTAACACCACCATTGATATTGCCATCAGTAGCAACTGAAGCGCCTGTTTCAGGATGTAAGCGAAGATTCTGACCTGCATGCGTCACCAATCGAATACGATCTACGGTTGGATTGAAATCGATATTCGCAATTTGAGAATTTAATACAGGAGTGAATCCGGTACCAATTTGTCTAGCTGCTCCATCTAGTAAACTGATCACATACAATCTGCTATTGGAAGCTAACGCATACAACTGTGCAGTAGCAGGTCTGAAATCGATACTTAAAACTTTTTCACCTGCGGGTATACCTGTAATGGTTAATGAATTTTCAACCGTGCCGGGTGATTTAGCATTGTAACGATTTAATTTACCATCATCGGTAAGACCATAAAATGTGATATCAGGTCCATTTGCGGGTGTAAATGTGGGTGACTCAGGTATATTTCCGGCGTTACCTAATTCTTTGTAACAACCTGATACCAACAAGCCAAGTGTACAAACCAGCAAAAACTGTTGCATGATTTGATAATGAGATCGGGCTCTTTTCATAGTGTTCATATTTCGGTGAACCCTATAAACGAGATTTTTTCAGCATTGGTTTTAGCTATCTTAAAAACGAAAAAAGCCGGCAATGCCGGCTTTTTTCAACATCATTGGGTAGAGATTAAAATCCTTTTTTCGCAACGCCATCAGCAATGGCTGCCAATGCTTTAGCTTCACTAAGAATTGCTGCCATTTTATTTCCTTTTCCATCATGCCCGGCAGCCATATAACCGCCACGAGCTGTTTTGGTGATCACGGCATCTTGCATGGGAACATTTTTTTCCTTGGTCTTCAGGCAATATGCTTTGATCATTTTTGAAGTGTCCATTTTCTTAGAATTTAATGTGGTTAGTAAATAAACAACGGGTTATGTTACCACAACTTACTGTTTTTTACTGAAAATCAAAAGAGAAGAGGAAAATAGTAATCCACAGAGGGGAGGAGGTGAAAAGTGAAAGGTGAAAAGTGAAAGGGTTTATTTCACCTTTCACTTTTCACCTTTCACTTTTTCTTACCATGGACTATGAACCATCAGCCATCAGCCAAACTATACGTCAATCTTCGCGTACTTCGCATGACTTTCAATGAATTCGCGGCGTGGTGCTACATCGTCGCCCATGAGCATGCTGAATATTCTGTCGGCTTCTGCAGCGCTTTCAATGGTTACTTGTTTAAGTGTTCTGCGGGCAGGATCCATCGTAGTTTCCCACAATTGGTCTGCATTCATTTCACCCAAACCTTTGTATCGTTGAACGGTAACACTGTCATCTTTTCCACCCCCAATTTTCTCGATCCACATTTTTCTTTGCTCTTCATTGTAAGCATATTGCTGCTCTTTTCCTTTTTTTACGAGATACAATGGTGGTTGTGCAATGTATACATAGCCTTGCTCTACCATTTCTTTCATGTAACGGAAAATAAAAGTAAGGATCAATGTTGCGATATGTGATCCGTCCACATCAGCATCCGTCATGATGATGAGTTTGTGGTAACGCAATTTTGTAATGTTCAAAGCTTTTGGATCTTCAGGTGTTCCTACGGTAACTCCTAAAGCAGTGTACATATTTCTGATCTCTTCATTCTCATAGATCTTATGCTCCATGGCTTTCTCCACGTTCAGGATTTTACCACGCAATGGTAGAATAGCCTGATAACTTCTATCACGTCCTTGTTTGGCCGTTCCACCTGCCGAGTCACCCTCTACGAGGTACAATTCACATTTCTTAGGATCACGTTCACTACAATCTGCGAGTTTACCGGGAAGTCCACCACCACTTAGTACAGTCTTACGCTGTACCATGTCTCTGGCTTTCTTTGCTGCAACACGCGCTTGTGCAGCAAGAATGATTTTTGAGATTACATTCTTGGCTTCTTTCGGATTTTCTTCTAAATAAGCTTCCAGTACACGCGCTACCGTAGTTTGTACCACACCGCTTACTTCACTGTTACCCAATTTGGTTTTGGTTTGTCCTTCAAACTGAGGTTCCGGTACTTTCACAGAAATGATGGCACTCAAACCTTCGCGGAAATCATCTCCTTCTACTTGCACTTTGGCTTTCTCAAACAATCCTTCTTTATCACCATAGCTTTTGAATACACGCGTTAAAGCCTGACGAAAACCGGTTACGTGTGTACCACCTTCAATGGTATTGATATTGTTTACGTAAGAGAAAATATGCTCTTTGAAATCATCATTATAAGTGAGTGCAACTTCTACAGCAACATTGGTTCCTTCATCATGTCCTTCAACATACAGCGGATTGCTGATGAGTGGATTACGATGTCCGTTTTTATCCAGCATCTGTACAAACTCAACAATACCACCTTCACTATAGAAATTTTTGGAGTATACATTTCCTTCTTCATCTTTTTCACGAAGATCAGTAAGGGTAATGCTGATGCGCTTATTCAGATAACTCAGCTCACGTAAGCGACCTTCCAGGATATCTTTTTTGTAAACGGTTTCTTGGAAAATGGTAGCATCGGGCCAGAAGCGAACATGTGTACCTGTGATATCACTAGTACCAATTTCTCTCACCGGATATTGTGGTACACCAATCTTATATTCCTGTTCAAATATTTTTCCTTCACGGTGTACGGTTACATGCAATGTGGTACTGAGTGCATTCACACAACTTACACCCACACCATGCAAACCACCGGATACTTTGTAAGTATTCTTATCAAACTTACCACCCGCATGTAATACGGTCATTACCACTTCCAGGGCACTTCTTTTCTCTTTCGAGTGCATAGCAGTAGGAATACCACGTCCATCATCTTGTACGCTGATAGAGTTGTCTTCATGAATGGTTACCTGTATGTTCTTACAGTATCCTGCTAAAGCTTCATCGATAGAGTTGTCAACCACCTCATATACAAGGTGATGGAGCCCTTTTACCCCCACGTCACCAATGTACATTGCGGGTCTTTTTCTAACTGCTTCTAAACCTTCTAAAACCTGTATACTATCGGCACCATAATTCTTGTTCTGGGCCTCATTGCTGTTCATTTGTTCCTGAGTCATAAATGCTTGTAAATCCTGAGTTTAAGTGAAATTTCGCAGGTCGACAAAGTTACTGAAAATAGGGGGTTTTTGGTGATAAATGAACCCGCTGTTTTCCACATTTTTGAGGTCTTTTTTAGAGGGTCAACGGGCGGTTTTTGACAGTGTTGTGACAACCTTAAGAAAGCTGTTTCCGTTAATTTGATGTTTATACATTAATTTTGTATCCTGATGATCGAAGTAATGGATATATTGAGAGTGGCGCATAAGAGTGGAGTGGAACCTTCATTGGATGTTTTGTACCATAAAGAACAACATATCCCAGGCTCTATTCATTACAATATCAGGCGTTTATATGCCCAGCATCCCTGGGTAGCTGAGGATACGGGTATGATGGTATATCATTACAACTCCCGTAAACCGGAAGAAAACTACCTGGAACTTCGTTACTGCACCACCGGAAACCGTTATTGCGCAGAAAAAAGCTGTGCTCAATGTGTGGAGCTACCTACCAATAATTGTAGTGGCAAACACCAGACCGTAGATGTCTTTACTTTTCATTTTACTTCTACCTTTTTGCATCAGTTTGTGCATAATGTTAAGTTGAGTAATCGGAAAGATGAAGTACTAGCATTTCGTCATCCACATGCGTTTACCAAAGTATTCCCACTTTGTAACAGAAAAAGAAATGCGCTGGATTCTTTATTGAACCACAGTTATACAGGTGCACTTGAGAATATTTTCGTGAATGCCAAAGTGCATGAACTGTTATTGTACAGTCTGGATTGTTTGGTAGATGAAAAAGAAGAAGGCTTTACCTGTAAGTTTCTGGCAGATGAAAGTGGTCGCGACAGAATTTATCAAGCCAGAGAAATTTTATTACAGCATATTGGTGATCCGATCACGATCAAAGAACTCAGTCGTAAAGTAGCCATGAACGAGTGTTACCTGAAAAAAGGGTTCAAGGAAATTTTTGGCACTACCATTTTCGATTTCTATCAGCAACAAAGAATGGAACACGCGAAATACCTTTTGTATGAAAAAGGATTGAGCGTAACGGATGTTTCTGCACTGTTGGGCTATTCTTCTATCTCACACTTCTCAGCAGCTTTCAAAAAGCATACAGGTTTAAAACCTTGTGACCTGTTACGTTAATTCTCTTTGCTGTTTACCTTTTCTGAAACAGGAATGACCGGGATTTGACGACTGGCGTAGTTTTACATGGTCATATTTACTATCTTCATTCTGAACGAAATTCTAAAGCATGCTTATGAGGTACCTCTACATTTTATTGCTGTTCTGCGTGACAGCCTGTTCTAACAACAAAGCAGATCTGATCATTCACAACGCTGTAATCTACACCGTTGATTCTTCTTTCACCACAGCAGAAGCCATGGCTATTAAAGATGGCGTCATTCTCGAAGTGGGTAGCAATGATGATATCTTAAAAAAATATACCAGTGATGAAAAAGTAGATGCTGGTGGACAAGCAATATATCCCGGACTCATTGATGCGCATGCGCATTTTGTTGGGTATGGTCGTTCTTTATTTCAGGTAGATCTGTTTGGAACCAATACCTGGGAAGAAACCGTAGCACGTGTCAAAGCATTTGCGGATGAACATCCTGATTTGTATTGGATACAAGGAAGAGGATGGGATCAAAATCGTTGGCCTGGTAAAAATTTTCCTACCAATGAAGAGCTGAATAAATTATTTCCGGATAAACCTGTCGTGTTAACACGCGTAGATGGACATGCTTCCATTGCCAACCAGAAAGCATTGGATCTGGCAGGAATCAAGGCCGGACAAACAGTAGTGGGTGGTTCTATTGAAGTGAAGAATGGGGTATTGACAGGTGTTTTGATTGACAATGCCGACAATAAAGTGTATGCCCAAATTCCTGCGCCCACCAAAGAAACCTATGTACAATGGTTACAGGCTGCAGAGAAAAAATGTTTTGCCCAGGGCTTAACAACGATTACAGATTGTGGATTACATTATACGGATGTGGAAGCGATCGACACCTTACAAAAAGAAGGTAAACTCAACATGCGTTTGTACGTCATGTTGAGTGACGATGCATCCAACTATGAAAAGTTTTTACCAAAGGGGCCATACAAAACCGATAAACTGTTTGTAAAAGGCATCAAAGTATATGCAGATGGAGCATTGGGTAGTCGCGGTGCCTGTTTATTGAAACATTACAGTGATCGTCCTGATTGGACAGGGTTCTTACTCAGAAATAAAAATCATTATGATTCACTTGCAGGTGTTTTATCTAAAACAGATTTTCAGATGTGTACGCATGCCATTGGTGATAGTGCCAATCGTGAGATCCTGAATATCTATAATAAATACCTTGGTGGTAAGAATGATAAACGCTGGCGTATAGAGCATGCTCAAGTCATTCACCCTGATGATTTTAAATTATTTGCTGCTGCAAGTGTCATTCCTTCTGTACAACCTACACATGGCACCAGTGATATGTATTGGGCAGAAGATCGTTTGGGTTCGGAGCGTGTGAAAGGTGCGTATGCATTCAAACAATTGTTACAGCAAAATGAATGGATTCCATTGGGTACTGATTTTCCAGTGGAAGATATTTCTCCATTCAAAACATTTCTTGCTGCAGTTGTAAGAAAAGATGCCAAAGGATTTCCTGAAAACGGATTCCAAATGGAGAATGCATTGACCCGTGAAGAAACCATTCGCGGCATGACCATCTGGGCGGCAAAAGCCAGCTTTATGGAAAAGGAGATCGGTAGTTTGGAGAAAGGAAAGAAAGCTGATTTTATTTTACTGGATAATGATTTGATGAAAGTAGCACCGGAGAAAATATTGGATGTAAAGGTGACGGCTACTTATTCGGGAGGTAAAAAAGTGTATGGTAAATAAAATTTAAGCCGCAGATTCGTCAGCCTAGGCTGATGAATCTGCGGCTTATTTATATCCAACAGAATTTATTTGATCTCACCAACCATATCCCCCGGAACCACCCACTGATCAAATTCTTCCGGTGTGAGATAACCCAGCTTCACCGCCATTTCTTTCAACGTTGTTCCTTCCTTGTGTGCTTTCTGTGCTATTTCTGCTGCTTTGTAATAACCGATTTTGGTATTCAAAGCTGTAACCAACATCAGACTATTGTCCACATGCTTTTTGATATTGGCTTCCAAAGGTTCAATACCTATTGCACATTTGTCGTTGAAGCTTACACAACCATCACCGATCAGTCTTGCACTGTGTAAGAAATTATAAATCATCACCGGTTTGAATACATTCAATTCAAAATGTCCGGTAGCACCGCCAATATTGATGGCTACATCATTACCCATTACTTGTGCAGCGATCATCGTCAATGCTTCACATTGTGTTGGATTTACTTTACCCGGCATGATAGAGGATCCCGGCTCATTATCCGGAATAAAGATTTCACCAATACCACTTCTAGGTCCTGAACTCAACATGCGAATATCATTGGCGATCTTCATCAGACTTACCGCAACTGTTTTCAATGCACCATGTGCTTCCACAATGGCATCATGTGCAGCCAATGCTTCGAATTTATTTTCTGCTGTAACAAATGGAAGTCCTGTTAATTGAGCAATATGTTTTGCAACATTTACATCATATCCTTTTGGAGTATTGATACCGGTACCTACCGCTGTACCACCCAACGCCAGTTCACTCAGGTGAGCTAAAGTATTGTTGATGGCTTTCAATCCATGATCCAACTGACTTACATAACCGCTGATCTCTTGTCCGAGTGTCAATGGTGTTGCATCCATAAAATGGGTACGACCAATTTTTACTACATGCATAAAAGCTTTGCTTTTTGCTGCCAGTGTATCTCTCAATTTTTTGATACCGGGGATCGTTACTTCCAATAAAATTTTATAAGCAGCAATATGCATCGCTGTAGGGAAAGTATCATTCGATGATTGTGATTTATTGACATCATCATTCGGGTGTAGAAATTTCTCTTTATCTGTCAGACTACCACCTTTGATCACATGACCACGGTATGCCACTACTTCATTTACATTCATATTGCTTTGCGTGCCAGAACCTGTTTGCCACACTACCAATGGAAATTGGTCGTCTAATTTTCCTTCCAGGATCTCATCACATACCTGTCCGATCAAAGCTGCTTTTTCTTCCGCTAATACACCGGCATCACGATTGGTAAGCGCAGCTGCTTTTTTCAGATAAGCAAATGCCTGAATGATTTCTTTGGGCATTTTATTGATATCCTGTGCAATACGGAAATTGTCGATACTGCGTTGTGTCTGTGCTCCCCAATAAACATGTGCCGGTACTTTCACCTCGCCCATGGTGTCTTTTTCAATACGGAATTCCATCGTTATAGTTTTTATTGATCGGTAGAATAAATTGAGGTGCAAAGGTAGGAAAGATATAAAGTGAAATCATGCTGTTTTTTGCTACTTTGAAGCATAAAATATGCTTTATGCGAAAGTTTTTAGCGCTTCTGTTTGCCCTGGTTTCAGTATCTGCTTTTGGACAGCAAACGGAAAATATCATCATCATTACTACTGATGGACTCCGTTGGCAGGAGCTTTTTAAGGGTATGGATCCTGAATTGGCTTCTGACAAGAGATTCAATCAAGATGATAGCGCACTGATCTATACAACCTATTGGGCTCAGGATGTTGCAGAGAGAAGACGTAAGCTGATGCCTTTTTTTTGGAAAACAATCGCTCAACAAGGGCAGATCCATGGTAACAGGAATTTGGGTAGTAAAGTGAATGTCTCTAATTCATATTGGTTTTCTTATCCGGGCTATAACGAAATATTTTCAGGGTATGCTGATCAAAGAATTGATGCCAATGATTATCCACCTAATCCCAATACAACAGTATTGGAATTTTTAAACCAGCAGCCTTCATTTAAAGGGCGAGTTGCAGCTTTTGGAGCATGGGAAGCATTCAATAGAATTTTAAATGAGCAAAGAAGTGGTATTCCTGTGGTGGCTGCTTATGATACTACCGGAGGTACAACACCTACTGCTGAAGAAAAGCTGATCAACAGCATGTTATTGAGCAGTCATCGTATGTGGGCAGAAGAATGTTTTGATGTATTCACCCACCATGCTGCCTTGGAATATTTAAAGAAAGAAAAACCGCGTGTATTGTACATCGCTTATGGAGAAACAGATGAATGGGCTCATGGTTGGAAATATCGTTCTTACTTACAAGCCGCCACGCAAGTAGACAAATGGATAGAAGAAATATGGAACTATGTGCAGTCTACTCCTCAATACCGTAACAAAACCACCTTACTCATTACTACTGATCATGGCAGGGGTGATAAAATCAAACGTCAATGGACCAGTCACGGTTCAGATATTGAAGGGGCGGATGAGATATGGTTGGCAGTCATGGGAACCAATACACCTGCTTTGGGTGAGATTAAACAGCCTTCTCAATTCTATCAAAAACAATTTGCACAAACCATTGCAAAGTTACTAGGACTCACATTCACCGCTAATCAACCCATTGCAGAAGAGATTAGAGAAGTAATTAAACGATAGTACCACTCAGCGCCAACTCTTTTTCTCATATTCTCTGTGGTTTCATAAAAATTACCGCAGAGAATATGAGAAAAAGAGGTTACGCGGAGAAGTTATATTCCTTTGAAAATGGCTTTTCTTTTTTCGAGGAATGCGGTGGTTCCTTCTTTCATGTCTTCAGTAGCGAAGCAATCACCGAAAGCATTCACTTCTGCTTCGAATCCATTTTTACTTTCATCAAAAACAGCATTGGCAGCTTCAATGCATTTTGCCACTGCTATAGGGGCTTTGCTATTAATGACTTGAAGAATGGCAACAGCTTTCGCTATTAATTCTTCCTGTGGTACTACATAATTCACCAATCCATATTGTAGAGCTGTTGCTGCATCTATCATCCCGGCACCCATGAGTAATTCCATGGCTCTTCCTTTTCCAATCAGTTGAACCAGTCTTTGTGTGCCACCATAACCCGGTATCAATCCAAGATTTACTTCCGGTTGACCAAACTTAGCGTTGTCCGATGCAATTCTAAAGTGACAACTCATCGCCAATTCGCAACCACCACCCAATGCAAATCCATTGACACAAGCAACAACAGGCTTTGGACAATTTTCAATTTTGAAGAAAATGTCTTGTCCTCTTTTCGCCAATGCTTTTCCTTCTGCAACAGAAGCGCCACTGAACTCGCTGATATCGGCACCTGCTACAAAAGCTTTTGGACCGGAACCGGTGATGATCACAGACTGAATATCCTTATTTTGATATACTTCATCCATCACATCATTCAAATCAGACATTACTTGCTGATTGAGGGCATTTAATTTATCAGGGCGATTAATGGTAATCGTAAAAATACCATTTGAAAGATCGGTCACTAAAGTTTGATACATGGCAATCGTATTTGTACAAAAATAGGGGAGCAACACGGTTCTTTTGTATTTTGTAGTATGAATCTGATAGAGGTCATCATATACACAGGTATTTTCGTTTTTGCATTGACAGGTGCATTAAAGGCAAGAACACATCAGATGGACATTTTTGGTGCTGCGGTAGTGGCTTTCGTTACAGCTTACGGTGGTGGTACCATTCGAGATTTATTGATCGGTGTGAGGCCAGTGAATTGGGTCAATGACTATCTCGCTTTAGGATTGGTGGTATCAGCTGTTTTGATCGTTTCATTATTGAATACCAATTTCACTCGTTTTCGCAGGGCGATTTTCTTTACAGATGCGATAGGTTTGGGAATGTTTACAGTAGGAGGTATTGAAAGAAGTTTGGTGTATGGAATCAATGAAGGTTATTCCATCATCATGGGTGTAATGTCTGCAACTTTTGGGGGATTACTCGCAGATATGATTTGCGGAGAAGTGCCCAATCTTTTAAAGCGAGGTGAATTGTATGCAACAGCCTGCGCTTTGGGTGGCATTATCTATCTCGGATTAAAGCATTTTGGTATTGAATACAATCTGGGTCTTTTTATTTGCGTAGCCATCATTGTGGGCATACGTATTCTTTCCAAAAGAAAAAGACTTAGACTTCCAGAGATATAAGCTTCGGTGTCTTTACAATATTGATGGGACGCAGATTTTTATGATGGGTTATGATGAGACGTCACTTGTAGTCCATACTGTGACAATATTGAAAAATAGAACACGGATTTTCTCCGCCGGAGTCCTTTGGACATGATCATCATGATAGTCATGATTTTTGACAAAACTAATCTGTGTTAATCATGATGATCATGAGAATCTGCGGTCCATTCTCTTCAAAAAAAATTAAAAATTTCTATTCGTAGCTGTCCATTCAGCTATATAGCCTGCAATATCACTCGTAGGTGTGCCTGGAGGAAACAGTTTGCCAACACCCATCTCATTGAGGGTTTTCATATCGTCTTCGGGAATGATGCCACCGCCGGTGAGTAGTACATCATTCATTCCTTTTTCTTTGAGTAGTTGAATGACTTTGGGAAATACTGTCATATGAGCCCCGCTGAGAATACTGATACCGATAGCATCCACATCTTCTTGTAAAGCTGCATTTACTACCATTTCAGGGGTTTGTCGAAGACCGGTATAGATGACTTCCATTCCTGCATCACGTAATGCAGTTGCAATCACTTTGGCACCACGGTCATGTCCGTCGAGTCCAACTTTAGCAACTAACACACGAATGGGGCGTTTGAGCTTACTCATGCAATCGATTTATGGCACAAAAGTAAGCAATGGAATGCAAATCTCATTTTCGGCTAAACCTTGCTTTTAAAGCGGCTACTCCTCGTTCGGTAATCGGTTGTAAAGAGTCGTTTCCATTCTCGAATAAGAAGATTTTAGTTTTTGTTTCACGGAATAAAGGGTAGTCGATGGAATCACGAAGCGATACTTTTTCAAATTGCTGAAATACGATATCATCTGCATCAGGCATACGTTTTCCTACCAGTATCAAATGTTTGAAATCATATTGTTTCGGCATCCAAAACAAAAAAGAGGCATCATCACTATATACTACAGGTAAACCGGTTTGTTTTGCATAATAATTCAATGCACCGGCAGTATAATAACCGCGGCAATAAATCATGGTTTTTCTTTGTTCTGATACAGGTAAACTTTTATAAACAGCAGCTGTTTTTTCTGCCAATTCTTTCCAGCCGATCATATCCGCAAAGTCTTGCGGTAATGGATGGTATTGTAGGTCCTCCCATTTGAAAGATCCTGTTGTATGGATATTTTTTGAGCGGTACCAATCTGCTAATTTTTGTGGGGCATAAACAGGTAACAATAAAGGCATGATAAGTATGCCCAAAGTAACGGGTATGAATACCATCGCATACCTGAGCCATCTGAGCTTGGCGATGGTTAATTTTTCAAGCCAATACGCACCGAATGCAAATAGTATGGGATAAACCCCTGCGGCGTAGTAGCTTTTGCCATTCATATAAGTTAGTAAAGCAATGACTGCAAAATAACTGAAGCCGATCATCCGGTATTTTCTTCCTTCCGCTGACAATAAAACATAGAGCAAGCCGCTGATCCAAATAAAAACACAAGGAAGAAACATCATGATCTGATCTACTAAGAAATCTTTGGGGTCAATGAATTGAAGTTGTGTTTCTTTCAGTTCTTGCATGTGTATGAATAAAGGGAACCCATGTTGGTATTGCCAGATGAGATTGGGAAGCATGATAAGTAATGCAATGGCAGCAGAGAAATACAAATGTTTATTCAGAAAAACAGATCTATTCTTGGTGAGTAATATTCCCGCCAGTAAACTGGCAGTATAAAAGGCAACAGAATATTTACTAAGCATACCCAATCCAATACTGATGCCGAAAATATAGAGCCATCTGTTTTTTTGTGTGTCTACAAAGTTGATGAGTGCATACGCGTTGAGTGTCCAGAAGAATACATCCAAAAAGTTGGGATGGAAAAAGTAGAACATGCGGATATAGCCTGTAAATAAAAATGGAAATGAGGCTAGTAAAATGGCGAAAGATCTGCCTCCCAAACGCAGAATGATCTTGCCCATCATTAATAATATCAGTGACCCAAATAGTGCCGGCCAAAATTTCACCCAGAACTCAGTAGCCCCCAAGGTATTGCTGATGTATGCCATGAATGATAGCATGGGAGGCACTTCCAAAAATCCCCAGGCCAGGTGATGGCCTTCTGCGAGATAGAGATATTCATCGCGATGTAATTGGTAAGAGGGGTGTACCAGTAAGAAAGGGAGTACAAAACGTACAATTGCTAAGAGATACAGAAGTCTGGTAGCGTTCTTCATTTGGGTTGTTTGGGGTAAGATACGGATGAAAAAAGAAATTGCCACTGAAAGCACAGAATAGCACAGAATCATTCAGTGTATTTCAGTGCCTTCTGTGGCAATAAATTATTTTAACTCAACAACCCTAAAGTATGTTTGATACGAGCAACAGTCTCAATTTTACCAATCAACGCAGCAATATCAAATACACCCGGACCAAATTTTCCTCCCACTAACATGATTCTGAAAGGAAGCATGAGTTCACCGGGTTTTAATTGATTTGCTGCTGCCAGTTCTTTGAACTCTTTTTCAAGATCACCGGCTTCCCAAAGTGTGCTAAGTTCATAAGCGCGGATCAACTCGGTAAAGAAGAGGTTTTTTTTCTCATCCCATTTGGGTTTGATCGCATCAATATCTATTTGGGTGGGAGACTGAAAGAAAAAGTTACTTTGTGTCATGAAATCAGACAACAATGTGCAACGCTCTTTCACCAGATCGATCACTTGAAGTAATAAGTTTGTATCGGTAACTTGAATATTGTTAACAGCCAAGGTCTGTTGTACAAATGGAGCAAGCTTTTGGGCATCAGATTGTTTGATCCATTCATGATTGTACCATTTGGCCTTCTCATAGTCAAACTTAGCACCGCCTTTGTGAACGCGATCCATGGAGAACTTTTCGATCAATTCTGTAATCGTAAATATTTCCTGATCCGTACCATCATTCCATCCCAACATGGCCAATAAATTCACAAATGCTTCAGGAAGAAAACCTCTTTCTCTGAATCCAATAGTTGTTTCATTGGTTTTCGGATCTGTCCAGTCCATGGCGAATACGGGAAATCCTAATCTATCACCATCTCTTTTGCTGAGTTTACCATTGCCATCAGGTTTTAAGATCAAGGGTAGATGTGCCCATTCCGGCATTTCATTTTCCCATCCTAAGTATTTCCATAACAGGATATGCACCGGCGCAGAAGGCAACCATTCTTCTCCGCGAAATGCATGTGATATCTTCATCAAATAATCATCCACTACTACAGCAAGATGATAGGTAGGCATGCCATCAGCTTTGAGTAATACTTTATCATCTACCTGATCGGTTTGAAAAGATACTTCGCCTCGTATCATGTCAGTAAAGCTAACGGTTTCACCGGCAGGCATTTTGATACGTACGACAAAGGGTGTACCCTCACTGATCAGACGGGTTACTTCATCTTCACCCAGCGTAAGAGAATTACGCATTTTTCCACGAATGAATTGATTGTATTGCGGAGAAGGATTTTCAACCGTTTTAAAATCATTGCGCATGGCTTCTAATTCCTCCGGCGTATCAAAAGCATAATAGGCATAACCGGCTTGTACCAGTTGCTCGGCATATTGTTTGTACATGGCTTTGCGCTCACTTTGTCTATAAGGCGCGTGCGGACCACCATGTTTCGGACTTTCATCCGGAATCAATCCGCACCATTCCAGGGTTTGGAAAATATATTCTTCAGCGCCCGGTACAAAACGGGTTTGGTCGGTATCCTCGATTCTCAGAATAAAATCACCACCATGCTTCTTCGCAAACAAATAATTGAATAACACCGTTCTCACCCCCCCTAAATGCAGTCCCCCGGTAGGAGAAGGGGCAAAACGTACGCGTACTTTCTTGTTCATGGTGCAAAGATAAGAGCTACACGCTACAAGCCGCAAGCTACAAGCCACAAGGATAATTTCTATGCTTGTGGCTTGTAGCTTGCGGCTTGTAGCCTGCACCACTTATCTTTGGATCATGTATCTTACAAAAACTCCCTTCTGGCTGCGTAGTTTGTATCCTTCATTGGTATGGAGAATGCCGGTGCAGGGGGAGAAGAAGATCTATCTCACATTCGATGATGGTCCGCATCCACAGGCAACTCCATTTGTATTGGATCAGTTGGCTGCTTACGGAGCAAAAGCAACTTTCTTTTGTATTGGAAAGAATGTGGCTGCCGAACCGGACATCTATCAGCGTATCCTTGCTGAAGGACATACAGTTGGTAATCACACACAACATCATTTGAACGGATGGAAAACGGATGATACTACTTATTTGCATGATATTGCAACTGCGGAACAATACATTTCTTCAAACTTGTTCAGACCACCTTATGGACGAATCAAACGTTCTCAAATCAAAGCCTTACATCAGCAGCAAAAGAAGATCATCATGTGGGATGTGTTGAGTGCAGATTTTGATATCGGTCTTACCGGAGAAGCTTGTTTAGCATATGTGCTCTATCATACCCAACCCGGTTCCATTGTTTTATTCCATGATAGTGCCAAAGCCTGGGATCGGATGTCGGTGGCATTGCCCAAGGTGCTGGAGTATTTTTCGGAGAAGGGGTTTCGGTTTGAGGGAATTTAGGATGTCAGATTTCAGATTTGAATTTTGAATTTTGATGTCTGATGTCTGATGTCTGATGTCTGATGTCTGATGTCTGATGTCTGATGTCTGATGTATTTATAAAGGTACATAACTGCTTTCTTTCCGTTAACTATCAACTTACAACTGTCAACTATACTCTCTCTGCTATTCAAAAAAAATAGCCGAAGTAGAAACTTCGGCTCTGCTTTTAATCCGTACCCTATGAAAACAATCTTTTCCCGATTTAATCGGGATAATCATTTAAATCGCCTGTTGATTTTTTACTCACGGGATACGACACTAATAACGCAGGGCATTATCCTTTTATTTTATACGGATAGAAAAAAAATTAAATACTGGACTAAATCGTTATTTATTATGAATTTTGCGGATGATGTTGATTGATACCCACTGTCATTTATATTCAACCGAATTCGGAGATGAAATATCCGATATTATCGAACGAGCTCAAAAAGTCGGCATCAAGAAATTTTACCTGCCAGCTATAGATAGTGAAGTGATACGAGCTATGCTGGATCTCGAAGCAGCTTATCCCAACGTATGTTTTGCTATGATGGGACTACATCCTTGCTCAGTGAAAGAAAATGTTGATGAAGAACTCGCTATTGTACAGGATTGGCTCGACAAAAGAGATTTTGTAGCTGTTGGTGAGATAGGGCTTGATTTTTATTGGGATAAAACCTTCGCTGCAGCGCAGAAAAAAGCATTCGATCTACAAATGAGTTGGGCATTGGCCAGGAATAAACCCATCGTTATTCATACCCGTAATGCCATGCAGGAAACCATTGACATGGTAAAACCCTATGCAAAAAAGGGGTTAAGAGGCATTTTTCATTGTTTCAGTGGAAGTCATGAATCGGCGATACAAATCACGCAAATGGGGTTTTTATTGGGAATCGGGGGAGTTTTGACCTATAAGAATGCAGGTTTACCCACCGCTTTGGAGGGAATCGGGTTGGAACACCTTGTATTGGAAACCGATGCTCCTTATTTAAGCCCTGTTCCCTATCGAGGCAAAAGAAATGAAAGCAGTTATCTCCTGGAAATAGCCATCAAATTGGCGGAAGTAAAAAAAGTCTCTTTAGAAGAAGTTGCATCCATTACAACTTCGAATGCTCAAAAAATATTCGGAAGCTGAGTGGTTTAGCGCTATTTTTGCAGTCCTTAAAAAATAGGTTTTCTGCTATTAAGTGGATAGCATAGAAATCTTAGAATTTATGGAGAGGTGTTCAGCCTAGGCGGATTGAAGGAGCACGCCTGGAAAGTGTGTATACGGGAAACCGTATCAAGGGTTCGAATCTCTTCCTCTCTGCAAATAGTTCTTTATCTAATTCATTACACAGAGAGGTGTCCGAGTGGTTGAAGGAGCACGCCTGGAAAGTGTGTATACGGGAAACCGTATCGAGGGTTCGAATCCCTTCCTCTCTGCAATAACAAAAGTCAACTGCATTCAAATTCATTCAAAACCATGATTTACATGGTTTTTTCGTTTTCTGCCCTATCAAATTCACCATTCTACCTCAAAATTATCTGTCTTAATCATTGTCCTTTTTGCTCTGAAAAATTAGTCAACGATTTTCTATTAAAGTATTGGTTATTAGTCTATTATTGAGTATCTTTTGTACACTACAAACCTTAATCGTTGTCTGTGAAATCTGCACTAATTAGCCGAAATACATTTTCGATTTTGTTCTTTATCCATCGAGGAAAAACAAACAAGGAAAAACACCATCCAATTTATTGCCGCCTGACGGTACAGGGCAAATCAAACGAGTTCTCAACGCAAATTTGGGTAAGCAATGAAAAATGGAATCCAAATACTCATAAAATTCTCGGAAAGAATGAATTTTCAAAAACGGCTAATCAAACATTAGAGAACCTTAAAACCAGCATCTTAAATATCCGAACGGATTTACAATCTAAGGGGCATCATATTACTTCTGAAATTGTAATCAACACATTACTTGGGAAAATCGAGAAGAAATTTACATTACTTGAACTTCTTGAATACTTTAATGAAAAACGTGTTAAACCATTAATAGGAAAAAGTTATGCTGCGGGAACATATGAGCGTTACAAAACCTCAAAAAGCCATGTATCAGATTTCATAACCTACTCACACAAAAACAACAATCTATTTCTAACAGACCTAAACTATGCTTTTGCAACTGAATATGAGTTTTATTTGAAAACGATCAAAAAGTGTTCTCATAATACTGCCTTGAAGTATATTAAAAACCTAAAAGCAGTTATAAATTTTGCGGTACAAAATGAATGGTTAAGTAAAAACCCTTTTGATAAGTATAAGGGAAAGTTAGAGCGAGTTGATAAGGAGTACCTGACTGAGCACGAATTAAATACTGTTCGTACTAAAGAATTCTCAACGACACGACTAAGCGAAATTCGAGATGTGTTTGTTTTTTGTTGCTATACAGGATTATCGTATTCTGATGTTGCTAAACTGAATAAAAATAATATTGTTATTGGAGTCAATGGTGAACCCAAAATTTCAATTAAAAGAACAAAAACTGAGGTTACCGCTAATATCCCTCTATTATCAATTGCTTTGGATATTTTAAAAAAGTATGAGTACGATGAGTATTGTATTTACAATAATAAATTACTGCCAGTTAAAAGCAATCAAAAGTATAATGAATACCTAAAGGATATTAGCGATTTATGCCGAGTGAATAAAAAAATTACTTCACACACTGCCAGACACACATTTGCAACTTTAATGTTAACGAAAGGAGCGAGTATTGAATCAGTTAGTTCTATGCTTGGTCATACAAATATCAAAACAACACAGATATATGGTAAAATTCTGCAAGAAAAAGTATCTGTAGAAATGTTGCGTATTGAAAATCAATTAAGGGCTGTATAAATGGCAGTTTAGTTACATTTTCTTAGTTCAATTAGTCATTGCTATTTTTTCCATTTCGGATATCGATTAATATTCAGTTTTGAAATACTCGAATTTTCAATTCCCCGATAAATACTTATTAATGTGCGAATTGTCAATAGTGGTTGGGCGGGCAAAAAGTTCTTTACACTTTTGATATACAACTTCTTCCATTTTATTACAATTTTTTCCTCTAATCCTAATTCATCTGCAATATCCAAAGTTGAACAACCTGCTAAAATAAGGTGTAGTACTAAACGTATATTAGTTTCTAAATGAACATTAGTAATAGTTGTTTCGCTAAATGTTTTATTACAGCCTAAACATTTATACCGTTGTATATTATTTTTATACAAACCGTATTTAACGCTTTTTCCTTTACAAAATAAACAGGTCATAATTGAATTTATGATAAAATCAACAATTTTCATTTAATGTGTTGATTTTATTTATGCGAATATCCCTTAAGCCACTTATACAGCTTGTATTTCCTGAGAAATACAAAAAATACAAAAGCTATAGAAATTAATACCTCCACTTGTATTTCTTGTAAACTATACTAACTGGAAATATTTGAAAGTATGAACCTGAATGAAATCGCTACCAAAGCCGATATACAGGAAGTATTGTTAGCAATTGAAAAGCTGAAATTTTCAATAAATAAAAAAGTAGAAGAAAAAACATTTCTGCGATCTGCCGATGTGCGAAAAATGCTCAATATATCTGATAGTACGTTACAAAGATTACGTATTTCAAATAGAATAAGAGCCAAAAAACTTAATGGCACATGGTTCTATAAATTGGAAGACATCCAAAATACCTTAAATCAAATAAAATGAAAGGAAATCGCATATCAAAAAAACCTCTTTTTCTTGCCCCTTTAGTTTCAAATGTTTTAAGTGATAATGAACTTAGACTTCCTGAGAGAGCTATATTGTCTTTGTTACTCCAACTATCAAATAAAAAGGGCTATTGTATTGCAAACAATAAATATTTCGCTGATTCCCTAAACTGTTCATTATCTACGGTAAGTAAATCAATTAAAAAACTTTACAAATTAGGTTACATTATTAAAAATCAACCTGATCCCAATCATGGCGGTAGGCGTTATCGAAGATACCTTAAACCTGAATTATACTATAAGCCTGAATCTCGCACTATCCAAAGTAGACTTGTAAATAATACTAAGCATATTAATGATAAAGCAAGGTATCGTATAAAAAGGAACGAAATTAGTTTAACTATAATAGGAATGATATGAGTGTAGTTTATTTGTGCATGTTGGTGCTAACAATGGGATTGTTTAGTAGTTATGTAGTCTATCCTGTAGATAAAGAATCGCTATTGACAAAGCGTATCAGAATGTGGGTACGTTTATTAGTATTTATATTTTGGGTAGCTGTATTATGGGATAAATGTCGGGGCGGTAATGTATGGGCTAATCCACTTACTGAGTATATACAGAAACACCCCCCTACCCTTAAATGGTTTATTTAGGTGGCAGGTGTCGGGTTAAGTAGTTTATTTGCGATCCAATGTTTTAGAACTCTGGACAACTTATAAGTTTGAAATATAATTTTTTGCTTGGTAAAATATACAATCAACAGACTGAAAAAATAAACTTAAACGTATGTATAAGTCTATTTTGCTTTAAAATAAAACGTGTAACCGGAGCACTTGTGGAACCTTGCAAAAATCTACTTGTATATATATAGAAGTATAATTTTTTTGTAAAAAACCTTTACGTCTGTCTATTAATCGAGATAATTAAAGAACGAGTGTAAATAAGTGACTTGAATTAAAAGTGTAAAATGAATTTTAAGTATTTCAACATGCTCATTAAAGAGTACTGTTTCTAAGATGATATATATGTGTAATGATATTGATTAAGACCCTAAGGTTGCTATTTTATTATCTTCTTAAATGTACATATAAATATTACTAGGGTAAGGGTATTAAAAAAAAAAATAATTGAGAAAGTAATAGTATCAGACCCGTATAATATAGACTGAACTATACGGCAGTTTTTAAATACCAAAAAATTACACTTTCAAGGCAACTGAATTAGTATTCTTAACAAAGTACTTATTCGCAACTTATAGAGTTTTAATTCTTTTTGTAAAATGTTACTCTGTACAAGTGATCGTAATCTACTTCGTAGATTGACACCCTTATTTTTTTTATTTTGTTATTATAAAAAATAGCCTTCTTAGCCTCAGGTGTGCCATATCGATCAGCCATTCTTGCAGAAGCTAAATCCAAAACATATCCTGTTGATGTAAGTTCATTTATAAATCCTAAGATTTTATTAATACGGATATCATCTTCAACCACTTCTATTGTTATTGAATTAATTATTTCCGATTTACCATCATAGCGTAAAGTCAATTCATAAAATTCGTCATTCTTTCTGATAATGTAAGGCATTACAATTATCGATTTACCATCATCATTAATATGTGAATCACTATCATACCATCTTCGATCATAATGTCCTAGTGTTTTTTCGAAATCTTTAGCTTTAACTGGTTTCAAAAGATATCTTTCAAAATTACGTACACTTAATTTGAGTGAAAATGTACCAGTTCCCTTTTTCCAACCATCGTATTTTTCTATAGTTGAAGTATCTTTTTGACTGTAGCCTAATACAAATACTAAGCATAACAAAATGATCCCAATTGATTGCTTTATCATTATTTCAATTTTTACCAAATGCCCCTTTTTGCTTGTTATGGTATAAAAAATCAGCGTGGGACATTCCGCAATCCGTAGTCGAGGTACCGCGAAGCACCCACTATACAGAATATGCAAAAGCCCACGCCTTAACGTGAGCGTCTTTGCCTTATCCTTGTATAGTTTAAAAATTCGCGGTTTTCGACTACAAGAAAAGCTAAACGCTGATTATGTTTGTATCTATATCAACTACATACGACAGTTGTTTTATTATTTTTGCAAATTAAGTTTTTTGACCCATTTTCTTTAGCGGTAGTTCTGCTTCAATACTCCAGTTGTGATATAAAAAACTTTGCACTGATTTAATTATTGAATTGTAGTTAACCGATTACTGATCTCTATGCTTGAAAAGTATATTGAAATTGTCATTTTAACGCCCTTTAAGCGGTGTATTATTAAATACTATACCGTAATAACACGATAGTAGTGATACTTGCTATAATCGCCCCAAAATTCTACTATCTTTCACCGATACTTATTTCTATGCTTCCAGTGTATAATTTCTCCACATTTTATTGTCTTAATCGTTGTCTATAAATACTAAAATTTCATAACTATTTGAAAATTAATATATTATAAAATAAGTGTGAATCCCTTCCTCTCTGCAAATTTGAATCCTGCTCAGCGGGATTTTGTATTTTTATATCACAATGTACAGTACCCACCAGATATTAAATATCTTAAAAGAGCGAAAAGCAGAGCTGAAAAAGAAGTATCCTATTTCAGAACTGGGTCTTTTTGGCTCTTTTGCACGTGGCGATCAGAATGAAAAAAGTGATATTGATATATTGGTAGATTTTAATGATCGAATTGATGCGTTTGCCTATATCCGTTTAGCGCATGAATTAGAAGCGGCTTTCAATAGAAAAATCGATCTCGTATCTCGAAAAGGTATTAAGCCTCATTATCTTCCCTTTGTTGAGAAAAGTCTAATACATGTCTGAACGCTCCACAAAACTTTTATTAGAGGATATTTCTGTAGCAATACAAACAATATTCCAGTTTACTGAAGGGTACTCTTTTGAAAATTTTGAGTCTGATCTTAAAACAAGGCAAGCCGTAGAAAGAAATTTTGAGATCATTGGAGAAGCAGTAGCTCGTTTACCACAAGAATTCAAGGATTTAAACCCGAACATAGAATGGCGTGTCATAAAAGATTTTAGAAATTTTATCATTCATGACTATTTTGGAGTCAATCATCAAATTCTTTGGGATACAATACAACTTCGCTTGCCTGAATTAAACCTAGATATTAAGAAAGTTATCGATAGTAATCATTTCTAATGATTGAATCGGTAGGTCTCAGAACTTTAAAATCACCTTAGGTAATATTCCCTTAACATTGGCATAACATAGCGGTAACATTGCGGTAATACTTTTGCGGCAAAATAAACGCTGTGAAATCTACTTTCTTAACCCTTTTATCTTTCCTGCTCGTATCTGTGTTATCTGCTCAAACAGGAACACTTTCCGGAAAAGTAACTTCTGCTTCTAATAATGAAGCTCTTACCGGGGTAACCATTTACAACGCTGCTAAAAAAATCAATGTTACCACCGATGTGGAAGGTCGCTTTAGCATTAGATTGGCTCCAGGTTCTTATGAATTGACTTTCTCTCTGACAGGATATAAAACCAAAACCATTAATGAGATCGCTGTTACAAACGGACAGTTGAATGAATTGAATATTGTTTTGGTAGAACAGAAAAAAGAACTGGATGAAGTAGTAGTAACAGCTACACCCGCTCGTCGCGAATCTGCGAATGCTGTATTAAGTATGCAGAAAAATAATACCAGTGTATCAGATGGTATCTCTTCTGAATCGATCAAAAAATCTCCGGATCGTAATGTCGGGGAAGTATTGAAGCGTGTAACAGGTACCAGTGTTCAGGATGATAAATATGTAATCGTTCGTGGATTGAATGATCGTTATAATATTGCTACCATCAATGGTGCGGTAATGCCTAGTACTGAACCCGATAGAAGAACCTTTTCTTTTGATGTGGTTCCTTCTGATATGATCGACAACGTTCTGATCAATAAAACAGCTACTCCTGATATGCCTGGTGAGTTTTCAGGTGGTATTGTTCAGGTAACAACTAAAGATATTCCTTATAGAAATGCTTTCGGATTGGCATTCTCTACTTCCTATAACACCATTTCTACCGGTAAAGATTTTAATATCGGTCATAGAGGTAGTCTGGATTATCTGGGTTTCGATGATGGTACAAGATCCTTCCCTTCCCGTTTCCCTTCTACCAACAGATGGAGATCATTGCCTTTAGATCAAAAAATTGAAGTTTCCAGAAGAATGTATAATACTTATGGTGATGATATTTCAAAAGCATTGCCGGGTTTAAACGGACAAATCAACTTCGCGAAAAAATTCAATGGTAAAAAGGGTGGAACCTATGGTATATTAGGAGCTGTAACATACAGAAACTCAGAAACCATTCAGATCACAGACAGACAACAATATGGTGATGCTACCAGCACTACCAATCTCCTTTTTGATTACGCAGATACTTCTTATTCATTCAATACCAGCTTAGGTGCTTTATTGAATGTTGGTTATAAGAAAGGAAAGAATAAGATCGTTTTGAAAAATCTGTTCAACAGGGTATTTGAAAACAACAATACCATCAGAGAAGGTGCCAACTATAATGATCTGCAATACATCAATAAAAACAGAATCGCTATTGCCATGGTGAAAACCATTTTCAGTACGCAACTGGAAGGGGAACATGCAGTTGGCAAAAAGAATGATAAGTTTAAATGGAACCTGAACTATGCTTTCACACAGAAAGATCAGCCTGATTACCGTTCACAACCTTATCAGAAAAGTTTGTCTCAGCAAGATGATAAATCCATCCCTTATGGTATCGCCCTGAGAAATACCTATCGTTTCTGGAGTGAGTTGTTAGAAAATACCATTGGTGGTAAAGCCGACTACAGTAAACAACTGAACTGGGGTAATACTACTTCTACTTTAAAAGCAGGTTTCCTGGCTCAATACAAACTCCGTGAATTTGATGCCCGCGCTTTCCGTTATGAAGCAGCCAGCAACAATAATTTTAATTCAGCATTGTTAACACTGCCTGCCGGACAAGTATTCAACGACGGTAATATGTATGCGGAAGGTTTTTATCTCAATGATATCACAAACAATACCGACCGTTACGATGCAAATTCATTGCTTACAGGTTCTTATTTGATGTTGGATAATAAATTCAATGAAAAATGGCGATTGATTTGGGGTGTTCGTGTAGAAACTTTCAACTATGAAGTAGAGACAGGTAACGTTTCCGGTACCAATACCATTATCAAGAGAAACTACCTGGATATCCTTCCTTCAGCTAATTTGATCTATAGTTTCAATAACAAATCAAACCTACGTTTCTCTGCCTCTAGAACAGTATCGAGACCTGATTTCCGTGAAGTAGCAAACTTCTCTTATTTCGATTTCGTAAGAGCGGCGATCATTCGTGGTAATGGTGCATTGGAAAGAAGTCAGAATACCAATATCGATCTTCGTTTTGAAACCTATCCTCAAAGTGGTGAAATCATCTCTGCTTCTGTATTCTTCAAACATTTCAACAGACCTATTGAACAGCGTATGTCTGGTGAATCTTCACTTGAATATCAAGTGATCACTTATTTCAATCCTGACAATGCTTACGCTTATGGTATTGAATTGGATCTGCGCAAGAAACTTTCTTTCTTAGGTGATGGTCAGTTCTGGAACAACACCACTTTCAGTGCCAATACCTCATTAATCAAGTCTACAGTAGATCTGGATAATACATCCAATCCTTATGACACCAAGAGACCTATGCAGGGACAATCACCTTACCTAGTGAACCTGAGTCTAACGTATGCTGATCCAGAAGCGAATTGGAGTAGTACGGTTCTTTTCAACAGAATCGGTCAGCGTATTGAGACCGTGGGTGCATTTGGTATTCCTGATGTATATGAGAATGGAAGAAGTATTTTGGATTTTCAGCTGTCTAAGAAAGTGATGAAAAAGAAAGGTGAGATCAAAATCAATATGGCCAACCTTTTGAATACCAGACAGATCTTCTACAATAACGTAGAATCTAAAAAAGAGAATAGAGCGTATAATAGCCGTGAAGACAGAATTCAGTGGAGCAACTTATTCGGAGCCAGCTTTGGTATCGGGTTCTCTTATAATTTCTAATTCGGCTTGAACATTCAATAGATGTGAGGCTGTATCAAGTTTGGTACAGCCTTTTTTTAGTCCATAGTTAATAAGTCATCAATGTACTATAAAAGAGTAGGTGATCGGGTGATCAGGTAATCGGGTGATCGGGTTTGTAGACCCTTAATACTTTAAAACCCTGATTACCCGATTACCTGATCACCCGATAACCACCCTTTTTACGCTCCCGTATCACGTAACAATTAGTTAACCCTGGCGTAACATACCCATTACATTAAAGCGATTCTTTTGCAGCATAAAAACATTGAAAATGATACGTTCACTTATGATTTCCCGTCTTGCTTTGGTGGCACTGGCTGTTGCTGCTATCACGTCTTGTAAAAAAGATGATACAGATGAGCCCATTACTCCTCCACCTACAAATCCTAATGAGACTATTTTATCCGGTACATTAACTGCTAACAAAACTTTGACAGCAGATAAAACCTGGACTCTGAAAGGTTATGTGTACGTTCCGAATGGAGTTACATTGACCATTGAAGCAGGTACTATTATTAGAAGTGATAATACAGAAAAAGGTGCCCTTTGTATTGAGCGTGGTGGAAAAATTCAAGCAAATGGTACCGTTGATAAGCCCATTGTTATGACTTCCGGTCAAGCAGTAGGTCAGCGTAATCCGGGTGACTGGGGTGGATTGATCATTTTGGGTAATGCTCCTACCAACCGTACTTCTACTCCTGTAATTGAAGGTGGTTTGGATCGTGTATATGGCGGTACAAATGCTGCTGATAATTCAGGTACATTGAGATATGTTCGTATTGAATATGCAGGTATCGCTGCTTTCCCGGGTTCTGAAATCAATGGTTTGACTTTGGGTGGTGTAGGAAGTGGTACTACCATTGAGCATGTTCAGATCGTGTATGGTAATGATGATGCGTTTGAATTCTTTGGTGGAACTGTAAACGCTAAATATTTAGTGGCTTATGCAACTGCTGATGATGATTATGATTTTGATTTCGGTTATGTAGGTAAAATACAGTTTGCTGTTGCATTACGTGATCCGGCTTTCGTAGATAATGGTGATGCAGGTAATGGTATCGAAGCAGATAATGATGGTTCTGGTACAACTGCTACTCCTTATACACGTCCGGTATTGAGTAACTTTACTTTTGTGGGTCCTAACAATGCTTCAGGAACACAGGCTAACCACAACTTCGGTAACAGATGGAGAAGAGCAGTACGTTTCGTTTTGCGTAACTCTATCCTGATGGGCTGGCAGAAAGGTGGATTCTCTATTGAGTCTGATGGTACTGCGAATGATTACAGCGGAACAAGTGGTACTTCTGAATTCAAAAACAACTTGGTTCATGCGGTAGCTGATCCATACAGAGTATCAGGCTTAACATCTGCAACATTGACTGCTGCTGCAATGAGAACTAAAGCTGAATCAGAAGGATGTAAAACGTACACGAATGCTGCAGATATCAAATTGACTGCTCCATTCACTATTACCAATCCTAATCTGTTACCTGCTGCCGGTTCTGATGCATTATCAGGTGCTAACTTTACAGGTCTGGATGCATTCTTCAGTGCAACCACTTATGTAGGTGCATTTGGTACTACGAACTGGATGGCTAGCTGGACAAGATTCCCTGCGAAAGGACAATAATATTTGATTCTATATAAAAAAACCGCTCTTTTATGCAGAGCGGTTTTTTTATTTCTTTGTAATTAAAATAATAGAGATGCGTTACCTGTTTCAATTATTCATAGCTGTTTGCTTCTTATATGCTTGTCAATCTGATACAAAAACAGATACTACCAATACCGGTTCAGATTCGTTGGTAGTTGACTTACATCCCTTGCCTGAGATCAAAAGCGTAGATAGTATTGATATGCATTTCTTTCCCAATATCAATGATCAGAAAGTGTATACCAGATGGGGGGTTAATGATTCTGCATTCATTCAAACCATTACATTCCAGGAAATGAAAAACGCATTTGCAGTCAATCCACCCTGTGAGTATGATACCAAATTCTTTTGTTTTGCTGATGGACAAATCGTAAAGACCCTTTATGTAGCTGCACAAAAAGACAGCTGTCACTATATTGGATATATCAAAAGTGGTGGTGTTGCAGTGAAGATCAGCATGTCTGATTCAACGGCTTCTTTGATCAATGCATGGAGGAAAAAGAGCCAATAAGAAACTACCAGTTATTCATTTGTTCAGGCACAATCCTTTCCGGTTCTTCAATGGGATGTTCTTTCCAATTTGGATCATATTTTACAAACCAGCTTAACCAAAGTGATCTGGATAATCGCATGATCAAGGGTTGCATGATGAATAACAATACAAAGGCTGTACCCATCCAATAGAAAATGCGGTTATCATCAATGGAGAATGTCATACCGATCAATACTTTCCATGCGATAAAAGTAGATACCAGAAAAGCTACTGATAAGGCATAACTCACATATCCCGTACCATAATAAAACCCCACCTCGATCTCCGTTGGCTGATTGCAAACAGGACATCTTTCATGCATGTCTACATTGGTCTTGAATTTATAGGCTTCCTGGCTTTTGAATATTCTGCCTTGTCTGCACCTTGGACAACGATTGGTGAGTACACTATAGAGATACCAAGGTTTTTTAGTTGAATTAGGCATGATAGGGGAATTAAAGATGTAAAGATAACGCTTTAAAGTTCCATAAGATTTCTTAGCTATAGCGTGACTTTTATCATTTGTAGTTGAATTTTTACCACAGAAGCCACAGAGTTTGGCGCAGAGTTACACGGAGTAAAATGGGAATACTATTAACACCCTATATTTCTCCGTGTAACTCTGTGTTAAACTCCGTTCACTCTGTGGTTAAATATAATCAAAGCGTTACACGGGATAAATGAAGGAAGGGGTATTCAAGGTGTAAAGATAACGCTTTAAAGTTCTATAAGATTTCTTAGTGGTAGCGTGACTTTTATCATGTTGTAGTTGAATTTTTACCACAGAGATTCTGTGTTAAGAAACAAAGTTTTGACTAATTTTTTTAATTTTATTCTTTA
>VFQQ010000363.1_pt1 | contig 96867 bp, 163 predicted proteins | sample 3512341 | NCBI WGS metagenome assembly VFQQ01 (sample SAMN10412373, study PRJNA504923) | tailings metagenome | isolation source: Relicate 2 Philex TSF1 revegetated site | place: Philippines: Tuba, Benguet | collected 2017-08-29 | reverse complement strand
CGGGCCGCATCGCACGGCTAGGCTCTAATAGGTGGGGCGCGCCCTGGGCGTCAGCATCCACCTCCTGACATGGCGAGTCTGCGGGGTGCGAGGGCGCAGGAGGCAGGCAGGCAGGCAGGCAGGCAGTGCGCTTGAGTCACCAGGTAGCGCGTCAGCCGCAAAGCACGCAGGCCCCAGCAGCAGCGGCAGCACCGCCAGCGGCAGGCAGTGTGCCACGGCCGCCGCACAGCGCCACTCAGGGTTGGATCGCCCGGTGCCGCGGCCGCTCCTGCCGCTGCCTGTGCGTCGCGCATGATCGGCAGTTGGGCTGCTGGGGCTGCTGCTGTCGACGCTGCGTGTGCTGCCTTTTCGGTTGCTGAGCCACGGCTGTGGTTCCTGTGCGGCTGCTGGCTGCCGTGCCGCCTGTAAGCTGCTGTGCTCCGCTGCAGCTGGCGGCTCCTCCGGCAATGGTTCGCTAAACCTAACGCGGCCTGGGGTGCGGCCCTGCCTGCTGCGGAGCGGCGGTGCCAAATGCTGCTGCTGCTGCTGCTGCTGCAGGCGTGGCGCAGGTGGCGGCATGGCTTGAAAGGCAGCCAACGCTGCCGCTAGCTGTGGGTGAGCGGGGTCGCCGGGCTGCTTAGGCGGGACAGCGGTGCCGTGCGGCTGCTGCTGCTCGCGCCAAGCCGCCACATGCTGCCGGATTGCCAGCAGCGCTGCTGGAGGAAGATTGTCGGCCAGCAGGCTGAAGCAGGGAGGCAGACAGGGGGAGAGGGCATGGTGAATTCAGCTTCCCAATCCGGAACAAACTTGGCAGCGCGAGCTGGGGGGCTCCAGCGGGACCGCCGGCAGTGGGCCCTTGGCACCGCAAACTGCCCCTTCCATCCCGCGCCATCCAAGCGCTCAAATGTCACGTGATGCGTTTGGAAAGGGGCGCCCGGCAGGGGCTGGAAGGGCGGGCCCGCGAGGGGGACGAAGCGCTCACCTGGCGAGCCTCCGAAGGAGTGAGGGCTGTGAGAGCACTCGCCGAGTGGAGGCAGGTTGAGGAGCTGCAGCAGCTCAGCATCGCTCATCCCGCCAAGAGCGAGGACGGGGTGCTGCCTCGGCTCTGTGCTGCCTTGCCGGCGGCAAGGCCGTGCGCCCTGAGCTGCCGAAATGATGGAGGCAGCGTGGGCGTGCGGTCCCGCCCATGTGATTGGCGGGCCGCTGCATGGACCTGATGGACCGTAGCCCTCGCCTAGAGTCTTCAAGCGGGCCGCGCACTTAATCCCGTCTCCAGTGCCTTGGTGAGAACTGTTTGTTCTGCCTGATTGCAAGGAGACGCTGGCATGGATAACAGTGTGCTCCCAGACGAGGACTGGGAGGTGGCTGTGCAGTAGTGCGGCATGCACCATGTGCCCCCTCCCCACCGCCCGAGCGAAGCTCAGGACAGCGCAGAGGAGCGGGGTGGATGGGTCAGCACGGCAGTGACTAAACCGGCGTTGCGACACACCCCTGCATAGGAAGGTCGCTGTGTGACGGCGCAGGGCAGCAGCGCTAGCGGAAGGTCAAGATATAGGCCAACAGGTACCTGTCCTGTTGACATGCATGTCCAGGTGCACCGTGCAGGTGCGACCGCGCTCGCTCAGCGCTTCCATTCTGTGCCAGCAACTTCCGCTAGGGGCGGCCGTTGCGGTCTGCCGTAGCGTTGCGGTCTGCCGTAGCGAGCGCCCTTGCAGGTTCAGTACTGCTGCTCGGGAGCAGCAGCCAAACCACCGATAGCGGGCGGGCCGAAGCAGCTGCTTGGCAAGTGCTGCCCTAGCAAGCATGAGGGCTGTAGCTGCGGGCAAGGCAGGCAGGTGAGCGAGTTCGAACCAAGTTAGCGCTGCTTGCACTGCGTACACCTGCACCCAGCAGCCGCAGCAGGAAAGGGCTAGAGGGCAGGAGGGCAGCCCTGCCCTTGTGGCATCACAGCCGCACAAGCCAGGTGCTTTGTGACAGCGGCGCAGATGGCCAGCAGCATCTGCTTGTCAGGCGCAAGTTGTGACATGCACACATGCAGGGCGTCAGCTGCCAGTTATCAGCTGCAGACATCCACGGTGATGCGGCAATTCAATCTTCCGCCCAGCCGCAGCGGCAAGGCAGAGAATGGAGAGGGGTCGCGCAGCCGGCGGGCTGACGCAAGCAGTACGGCACAGGCACTGCTAGCACAGAACAGCACATCAGCTGCTTTGGTCCATGCATTTCAAACATGCTCGTCGCACCTGCTGACGGGACGCTATCACTGGCTGCCAGAGTGTGCCACAAGTTCTGTTGGGCCATAGAGACGCGGTCCAACGGCCCATGTGGCGCCGGTGCCGCTGCCGCAGCAAGCACAGGGGGCACCGGGCAGGGCTGCGGCCGCTGCTGCGATGCCAGGTTGATGTTCCGAATGTCGTGGATTGCAGGGAACGGCAGAAGGCGCAGAGTGTGGTGCAGGCGAAGCCCTAGTCGCTCGGCAGGAGCCCGGTCGCATCGCTTACCGTCTCCACGGTGCAGATCGGTTATGCGGGTCGACGAATCATGCACCAGCAAAGCCATTGCGGCCCCCATATAGCGTGCATGGGAGAGGGGGCTCAAGTGCCACTCCCTGACTGGCCCCCAACACTTGCAGCCCAGCCCAGCAGCGATCGCCGAGTCACCTGCCTTAATTCCGATCGACAGACCGAGCGCACACTCAGCCAAGGCTGAGCCAGTGAACCCAGTCGCCCAAAAATGAGCGACCCGGCGGCTCTGAAGGCCCAGCTGAAGCGCCTGGGCAACCAGCGGTCCGCGCTGGAGGCCGACATTGAAGTGCGCAGCGGCCGGCTGCAGGCGGCGGGCGTGGGCATGGACTCGCAGCTCGTCGACGCACAGGTGCGGCGATGTGGGCTGGTGGCTTGCTTTTGACAATGTAGTGGGCTTCCGTTTGTCAGCCATGCGCTGTGCTGCAAACCTTGGGATGCAAGCGCCGCAGGCAAGTTTCCCCACTAACCAGCCTTGGTGCCCGCTCATGCCACAACTGTAACCATTGCAGGGCTTCCCCCGGGCAGACGTGGATGTGGCAGCCATCCGGGCCGATCGCCACGCCATCATAAGTGAGCTTGGCGCAGCAGTATGCTGCTGTGACGTTTGGCAATGTGTGCCTGCAGCGTTGTGAGGACAAGATTGTCCTCCGCCTCAGCTGCCGCTCGTACTGCTGCCATCCCAGAAGGAAGCCCCCATCTGCTTCCCTCACCCAACCCAACCTAACTCCCCTCGCTCTCCACACTTTACACACCTGTGCAGCCCAGACAAACGACCACAAGGCGCTCACCCGGCAGATGGAGCAGCTGCTGCACCAGCTGCATGCGCTGTCCAACCAGCCTGGCGGCAGCACAGCAGGCGGGGCAGCAGCGGCGGCGGGCGAGCCTGCACGAGCAGCGGCGGGAGCTCTTCCGGCAGCTGCAGCACAGCAAACCAACGTGCAGCACCCAGCAGCCGCTCTGCCGCCATTTGCGGTAGTGGATGAGGTGTCGCAGGGTTCGCCTGCCGCAGCCGCCGGCCTTCAGCTGTGGGACCAAATGCTCAGCTTTGCAGGGGTGACCAAGCAAACGCCCAACACGCTGCAGGCGGTCGCAGCGGCGCTGCAAGCCAATGAGGGGCGGCCAGTGGAGACGGTTGTCCTGCGGCAGGGCGCGCCTGCAGTGCTGCAGCTGACGCCGCAGCCGTGGGGTGGCCGCGGCCTGCTGGGCTGCCACCTGCGCCCGCTGTGACGGCACAGCTTTGCTGCGGGAACTGGCGCAAGTTGCTTCCAGTCCCTCACACTGTGTGGCACACTGTGTAACTTTTCCACGCTGGCCACCTCGCAACTTGAATGCAAGCTGCACGGTCCGGCCAGCCTCGGGATGCAGGGCGGCTGGGTGGGGCAACAGGGGGGCCAACCCCAAGCACAGCATGCGTTGGCAACTGGCACTGGATGCACACCAGGCTTGCCGCACTATGGTATCACGTTCTATGCTCCGCGAAGCGTGCCAAATGGACGGGGGCGAAACCCGGCTGGGATGCGGCCGCCGCCGCCAACCCATGCCGGCACAGCACCACAGCGCGCGGCTTGCGAGTGCCGTGTTGCGACGCCGGGGTTTGCCTCGCCCAGCACGGTGCAAAGCAACTGCTTGCAACCCCAGGGCCAGAGTGTTTGCCTCCAAATTCAGAGTCGATCGCGCGTTCGGGCCCCCTGCCCGGTCACAGTCCGCCCATCGACACTGCATCGCAGCCCCGACATTCCCTGCGAGTCCACCGGCAGGCCACAGCACCGGGGCTGACGGCGGAGGTGCAAGGGTGGCCAGCTCACGGCGGAGGGCTGCCCGCTGCACGTGATGCACAAGAGCGGGCCCACGCTGGCGGCCAGGCCCTACCAGCGGGGCGCTGAGGCCGAGGATGAGGAGCCTGCGGGTGGCGGCCGCGGCGCCGCCGGCGCCCTCCCGCCAGCAGCAGCCTGCCCAGTGGGCATTGCTGCAGCGCCGGCAGGGGTAGATGGCGCCAACGGGTGAGAGAGGCAGTAGCATGGCTGCACACATCGGGGCTGCAGATGGCCGGTTGCTCTGCACCGGAGGCGGGTTCTGCTCCCTGTGCCGCAGCTGCCTGCTGGCTGGCCCAGCAGATGCGGATACTGCTGCCTGTCGGTGGCCCACTTGCACCCTGCTCATGCAAGATTGCTGCTGCTTGCCCGTCGATGCGCTGCAGGAACGCCTCGCCGCCACACCGCAGCCGCAGCCGCAGCAGGGAGGGGCGTCACGAGCGGAAACGCAGCCAAAACCGCAGCAAGAGCAGGAGCAGGAGCGGCAGCCAGCCGCGGCGGCCCAGCCACCAACACCGGGGCAGCCGCAGCGGCAGCGAGCGCAGCGGGGACAGCGGGCGCAGCAGGTCGCCGCGGCGCAGCAGGCGCAGCAGCAGGTCTCGCAGCCGCGAGCGCCGGCGCGGCAGCCGATCCAAATCTCGCAGCCGATCCCGGACCCGCAGCCGGTCCAGCAGCGGGGAGCGGCGGCACAAGCACCGCAAGCATCACAAGCACCACAAGCACCACGAGAAGCACCGGCACAGCCACGGGCACGGGCACAACAGGCGCAGCAGGAGTCGCAGCAGGAGCCGATCGGCGCCGCCGCGGCATCGGGGCGAGGGCGCTGCTGCGCCCGCGGCCGCACCCATCTCGGCGGCAGAGAGCAGCGACCGGCTGCAGCTGCAGCGGGACGGCAGCGGGGGTGCAACCTCCATGGGGCGGTTGACTCTCAACCAGCGGCAGCACTCGCAGCCCTCACCAGCCACTGCAGCAGCGGTCGCCGCGCTGCTGCCACCCATGGCAGCGGCCGAGGCGGCGGCGGCTGGCCGGCTGGGCCCCCAGGGGCGGCTCCGGGTGCAGACTCCCACCGTGGCAGCGCTAGCGGCCTCCCAAGGCATGGATGTATCGGAAGTGGCCCTGGTGCAGCCCTCGCCCATGGCAGCAGAGGCGACCGTTGCGGCGCTGTCGGCGCTGATGCAGCAGCCGGCGCGGCAGCCGGCCAGCGCGACGGCCAAGCGAGCTGCCAGCGCGGAAAAGGGCAAGCAGCTGCTGAGCTTTGGGGATGAGCTGGAGGAGGAGGGTGAGTGGAGAGTGTTTGGAAGGGTTGGAGGGGATGTGCAGAAGGCAGTGAGGGTGTACCCGGCAGCACTCGCGCCGTCTTCCTTTGACTCCCATGCTTGCCTTCACCCATCCATGTGCGTGCCCCACCTGTCTTCATGTGCAGAGGGGAGCGAGGGCGTACCTGGCAGCGCGCGCACCCGTGCAGCCATGGGCCTGTCGGTGGCCACAGCCAAGCGCTTCAAGCACGAAAAGACGCTGGTCATGCTGAACCCGCTGCTGGGAGGTGCGCTGTTGGAAAGCTTGGGTGGGTGGTTGAAGTGTGTATTGCTGGAGTGTTGAGTGGGTGGGTGGTGCTGCATGAGGTTACGGTTCCACTGCCGCGATGGTGGGTGGGTTATGCTCAACCCGCTGCTGGGATGTTGCTCAGGCTGCTGCCCGCATGAGCATCCCTCAATAACTTGGCCCCTCTGCCCTGTCTGCCTGTGCTGCAGACCAGCAGGCGGCGCCCTTTGCATCATATGATGACGATGAAAGCCTGCCTTGCTCGCCTGCCGCGCCGCTGGATAAGCGGCTAGGGGCCGTGCTGTGGGGCACCGCGCAGGCAAGGAGCCAGCTGGTGCAAGGTTGGATGTCCACCTGCAGTGCATGCACATTCCAACTCTGCGGTGGCCGCCGCAGCAGGTGCAGCAGGGTGCTGGCAATTTGTGTGCTCCTGACACACTGAATGCGCTGCTTCCGTCCAGGGGCATGGAGGAGTGCCGTACTGTGATTCAACCACACCCCATCCATCTGCTGACCACCGCTGTGCATTGCTGAATCCGCAGGCCAAGGGCATGCGGCCGTACATGGAGGACCGGCACACAGTGATCAACAGCTACCAGCCGCGCACGTCCAGCGGCCAGACCATCCAGGTGCGACCTGCTGCCTGTAGGTGCTCGTTAATCTAGAAAAAAACTGTGCTTCATACATAGCTTCTTCCAGCCGCACACATCCAGCGGCCAGACCATCCAGGTGCGACCTGCTGCCTGGGGAGGCTCGTTGATCCAAAAAGATAATGTGCTAAGTAATACGTAGTTTCCAGCCCCGCAGTCCGCTTGCCAGACCATCCAGGTGGGCCTTGCTGCTCAAGGGCATCAGTGGCTCTATGCTTTCGTGCACTCGGTCAGGCTAGTAGCCACTGCATCCGCAGTCGCGGACCTTCCAGCAGACCGGCAAGTTCCTTCCTCTGCCACACCCACTCTGCCACACCCACTCTGCTTCCCTTCCCACATAAAACAGGACGGTGTGTTCCGCGCCTATGCCGCCGTGTTTGACGGCCACAACGGCGCCTGTGCGGCTGAGCACGCCGCCGACCGGCTGCACCACGTGCTGGCTGTGGAGAACGCGCTGCGCACGTGTACAGGTAACTATTGCGGTTTGCAGGTGGCTGCATACTCTGGGAGATTGCTGCCCTGCTGCCCGACTCAAGGCTGCATCATTGCTGCAGGGACTCAGCCCAGCTAGCTTGCAAGCTTGCCGCGACTGCGCGACGGCTCCCTTTCTGCTCCCCCGCAGGCGAGGGCCCGCCCGCCACAGCCATTCAGGAGGAGGAGCGAGTGGCGGCTGCCCTGGTGCACTCCTTTGAAGCGGTGGACCGGGAGATCATGACTCGCTGCCGTGTGGAGGGGACCAAGGGCGGCGCCACGGGGCTGGTGGTGCTGCGCATAGGTGTGTTTGGGGGATGGAGGGGTGGTCCTGCCAAGGAGGTGCGTGTTGCTCTGAAGCGCCGCAGGTTGAGGCTGGGTTTCAGTGTTAATGCCAGCTGTGGTGCTGTGCAAAGATGCATGGAGCTGCAGAGCTGCGTGGGTGCACAGCTGTGCTGCGTTTTCTCGACTCCTCCTACAGCTCCCATGCCCAGCATATACACCAACCCGACGCGCCCACCATGGCTTCCACTGCAGGCAACCAGCTGTACGCGGCCCATTGCGGCGACACGCGCGCCGTGATGAGCCGCAACGGCGAGGCGCTGCGCCTCACAGAGGACCACAAGCCAAACCTGCCGCGGGAGCGCAAGCGTGTTGAGGTGCGCAGCTCTTTTGCTGCGCTTTGAAGTGTGCGTTATGTCGCGGTTTTCCTGCAAAGGCACTGGCATCGCACATGGCATTGCAAGTGGGCATCGGCTGACCCCCAGTGCTGCCAGTCCGTGTGCAGGGCCTGGGCGGGCGGGTGGACTTTGCGCGCTGCTGGCGCGTGATTGTTGAGCCCCGGGATGGGCGGCCCGCCAGCGGACTGGCCGTGTCACGGTGCGTGCGGGTGTACAGTACACAAAACAGATGGCCAGTGGTCGGTGAAAGGGAGGTTGTGTGGACGGGCCTCAGCTGCATTTGGCTGGCCGCTGCACCTGGTGACAGCCACACTAACTGCTTGAAGTGCTCTGCCCTCATTTGCGCGTTGCCCTCCCTTGCAGGTCATTCGATGACCCAGACTTCAAGGAGCCGCTGCACCTGGTGACTGCCCATGTTTTCTGCCCTAACTTGGTCTGTGGTCCCATCTTTACTTGCAGGTCGTTTGGCGACCCCGATTTCAAGGAGCCGCTACACCTGGTGACCGCCACCCCCGACGTCATTCGCGAGCGCATGCTGCCTGGCGACGAGTTTGTGATCCTGGCCTCGGATGGCCTGGTGCGTATCATTTGGTCGGCATTGTTTTGTTGCTGGCACATCATGCATTGGCCGTGCGCATGCTGCCGGGCGACGAGTTTGTGATCCTGGCCTCAGATGGGCGGGTGCGTTGCTAGCTTACGACAGCGCTGCTGCCTGAGGCCACCTGCTGAGTTGCGGTTGCACCTCCTGCTCTGCTCTGGTCAGCGCAGTGGGGCATGCTGGCCAATTACAGAGGCCTGCTCGCTTGGCATCACACCTGCAAGCTTCTTGATGCTGACTTCACTCCCAATATCTACAATAAACCTGCTTCGCAGTGGGACGTGCTGACCGACTCTGAGGCGTGTGCGGTTGTGCGGCGGCACCTGCAGCAGGCGGGCGCCCCCCGACAGATCACCCCTCCCCAGCTGCTGCCGGGGGCGGCCGCATTTGGGGGCGGCTCCTTTGCCAGCCAGCTGCGGCGGCCGCCGCAGCTCACACCTGCACTGGCGGCGGCGGCGGCGGAGCGGCTGGTGCAGGAGAGCCTGGACCGGGGCACCATGGACAATGTCACTGCGGTGGTGGGCCTGCTGCAGGTGGGTGGAGCATCTGGGGTGCACATTGTGCCATGTAGGGCTGGCCGGCGAGCTGGGGTTGTGGCAGGAAGGGCTTGTCAATGCAGCAATGCACAGTAACATGCTGTGCCCCTACATGCTAGTTATTTGTCCGGTGCACATTGAGACCCGTTGTGCCACAACCTTGCATCCACGCAGTGGGACTAGCCGTGCGGCACGCGTCAGCTGTGCGGCGTTGGCGGCTGGCCTCTGAGAGAATTCTGTGTGCATGTGTCAGCCTGTTTCTCATTACTTTCTGCCCAGCCAGTTGACCAATGAATGAAGCTGCGTAAAAACTGTAATGAGAGAAATGGACAGCAGAAGCCGAGAGGTCCAATGCTGCGAGGCGGCGGCCAACCTCAACCTGGACACCGCTTTGCGCATTTTGCGCTACGCCATTTCACCGTTTCTGCCTGCATCATGATAGCTTGTGGCGCCATTCCTCCACAGCGCGCCTCTCAAGCGCGCCGCGGCAGCACGACGAAACGATGGCCCGCGGCGCCAGTTGTGGCAGTCGCCATTGCCGCAGCAGTGTGCGTGGTTGTAGCCGCTCAGAGCAGAGCCAGCAGCTCCGGCGGCCTTGGCCTAATGCGCCAGCACCTCGCCGCCGCCGCTGCCGCCGCTGCCGGCAGCTCTCCCAGCACGCCCCAGTGCAGCCCACCATTTTTGGGCACCTTCACGTCTCACAAGACCGGTACGGCGCAGGCTGGCTGCCTAGTCGCCCTGGCCATTGGGGGAGCTAGCCAGCCAGTGGCACATCACTATGAGAACGCACCGGATGGCCCACATGCCGCGGTCAAGTTTGCAGCTGCGGCGGCGGCAGGCGGTGAGCTGGTCTTGCCTCAGTGCAACTCCTGCCCAGCATCAAAGATCCTCAAAATCAAATGACCCATCTCAGCAGTGCGCTCTGCTTGCCGCAGGCACCTGCCCCACTGCTGTCATCTACACAGCAGGAGACTACCTGCCACGGCTGGCGGACGCACGCTGCCCCTTCCCCGCCTGCCCCTGCACTGCCGGCGGCAAGGCGCGCTGTGAGTCACTGGAAGGGGGCGCCCGTGATGTGCTGGATGGCAACAGCTCGAGCAGCAGTACGCTGGTTCACATTGTACGCAGCCCGCTCGATGTGGTGCTGTCGGCCTTCTTCTTCCACAGGCAAGTGTGCCCCTGCTGCAGTTGGTTTTCCCAGTTTCCAGCCACCCATTTTGTCCAGCTTGACTGTTGCTGTTATAAAGGGGTCAGCCCCGAATGCTCCTGCCTCCTGATGCTGAGCCCTGATGCTCTCCGCGTGCCTGCAGGCAGGAGCCAGCACCCGAGCCCTGGATCGAAGCCGTCTCTGCAAATGCGTTCGGAGCCGCATGGGTAAGCGCTGCAAGCATGCAAGCTGTACTATGAGACGTGCAACCTGCATGCAGATGCGTGCGGCTGCTCTGCAACCTGCACCCACACACATGGCATATTTTTCTAACGACACATGCAGCTGCGAGAGGGCACGCCACTTGCCCCGCTGCGAGCGCTGGGCTGGAGACCGGGACAAGGCTTTGCTGGCGCGGGGCCAAATCAGTCGTATGGCAGGCGAGATGCTGATTTCATCTTGTAATGGATGCCAGCGCGACTGCATGTGACATGGCCTGACGTTGGGGGCTGTGGCTGGTGCCCATCCCTCTCCTGCTGGTGCACCTTGCTCGGCCCACAGCGCTGCTTGCGTCTCACGCATCTCAACCCGAATCGTGCGCTGCCAACCCTGCCCCCTCCACACAGCTTCCTTCGGCAGCTGCCGCCGGAGCAAGGCGTCCGCCTGGAGTTTTGGCGCTCCTCCCGCAGCCTCTTTGGCACGGCCCGCATGCACACCAGCCTCAAGGCGATTGAGCAGCAGGGGCGGGGCACCATGGTGCTGCCGCTGCGATTTGAAGCGCTGAGGGACGACTTCAATGCCACAGCCGGTGCCATGCTGGCTGCTGTTGCGGGGTGTGTACCAGGGCTGGACGCTGGGACACTGCTGGAGCAGGCGCAGGAGTGCAACCCTGGTGCCTGGTCAGCAGAGCAGCAGGCGGCCAATGCGGCACATGTGACCGCGGGGCAGGGCGGGCCACAGCTGCGCAGCCGCCTTCAGGCAGCGCTGTGGGAGGATGGCGCCATTCAGCGGCGGCTGTGCCAGCTGACAGCAGCACTGGACTATCCGCTGCCGCCACAGTGCAGCAGCGGCAGCAGCAGCAGCAGCAGCTCCACCACAGCTGTGCAGACTGAGTGAGCAAATGCTTGTGTTACAGGTAGAGAGAGAGGCAGAGAGGGGCACGACACAGGGGACAGGAGTGAGGCAGGCAGGGGCACAGGCTAGCGGGCGTCGCAGCGTTGGGGCGCAGTGCGGGGCCTGCCTTGCAAGTGCAGTGCAGCACCCAGCGTACATGGTCGCGTCTTTGTTGCCGGCGGCTGGCTGCTCATGCAATCACGCCGTCGATCAGGCCCAGATCCATGGCCTGCTTGGGGCTGAGGAAGTTGTCGCGGTCTGCAGGGAACAAGGCATGGTGCGGGAGTTTGATAAGAGAACAGGGGTGGAGCAGGAAGATTGGGCAGGATCAGCACGGGGTTGGTGAACAGGCGCCAAGTGTGTAGAGCATGCTTGCACATGTGCTGCAATCGCTGGTGCAATAACAGCCATTGGTGGCGGCATGTTCACTGTGATGACAGCCTGTCCTCTGGCTCTTGCAACCAAAAGGAAGCGGAGCTGGCACTCACCGCACTCCATCTCCACCTGCTCCTCGGGCAGTCCCGTGAACTCGGACAGGAAGCGGTACATGACCTGCCAGGGGGCAGAAAGTAGAGGGAATATTGGGGTTAGATAAAGGGCGTTGAGTTCAGATTTGAGCTCAGACAGGACGCGGTACATGACCTGCGAGGGGAGGGCCACCTAGGGCATTTTGCGATGTGCCACTTGCAGTTTGGACACCTGCAGTTAGCGCCTTGCAAGTGGACGGAGGCAGCTGCCAAGATGCCGGCAGCTGAGAAGCATTGGTCGGGATGAAGCAGCTGGCAGGGAGCTGAGTTGCAGCCCCCACCCACCTTCATGTTACGGTTCAGCTCCGTGGCGGTGATGTTGCACCCGAAATTAAGCAAAGTGAACAGCAGATGTGCAGTACAAAAGGACCACCCACCTTCATGTTGCGGTTCAGCTCCGTGGCGGTGATGTTGCACTCGTCGGCCGACCCTTGCAAGCCGCCCACCGGCTGCTGCAGCAGGATGCGCGTGTTCTCCATGCTGAACCGCCGCCCCTGCGATTGACATAGCGCATGGAAACAAGGGTGCTAAAAGCGATGTAACAGCACACATCGTCGCAGCAGGATGCGCATGTTCTCCATGCTGAACCGCCGCCCCTGCCATTGAGAAATGGCTCGAGATAGTTCGTCGGCAGGCTCCATCGAAAACACGGTGTGACAAAAGCAGAGAGGCGCTGCAGTGGTATGTGCTGCCCTGCATGGACACACAGCCACAGCAAGCCACCCAGCCACGATGGAACTCAGTGCCGCCCGCAAGCTCGCCCCAGCCAGCCAGCCAGCTACCCAACAACCTCAACGCACCTTAGCGCCGCCCGCCAGCACCGCCGCCGCCGTGCCGCCAACCATGCCCATGCCGACCGTGGACACGGGCGCCTTGATCGCCCGGATCGTGTCTAGGATGGAGGTGACCGCGTACGGGTTGCCCTGCAGTGCACAGGTGGCCACACAAGCAGGTGAGCAGCAGCGAGCAGCAGCAGATGGAGTGCGAGTTGGGTGGCAACGAAGCGGATGACAGTGTGGGGCGCGCAGCACCAAGCAGCACGGCTGACCGCCAGCAAGGCAGCTAGGAGCAGCATCCGAAAATAGCGGCGGCAGGCCCACCTGGGGGCAGTTGATGTACAGCTTGATCTCCTCCTGATCATCCAGCGAGTCCAGCGCCAGCAGGGAGGCCACCACCTGCGATGAAAAGAAAGCAGAGATCCATAAGGCGATCAAGATGGAAGGCAGGCAATGTGTGCACCAGAAACAAGCAGCCCCGCCTTTTTGGCAGCCAAACTTCGCGACAGCGCCTGCGCCACCGCCAGACTGCCGGTGTAAGACTCAGCAGCACATGCATGTATGGGCACTGCTGCAACTGCCCACAGCAGCTGCTGAAACAGATGGCAAGCCAGCTGCCGCAACCATCCAAGCCAGCTGCTGCAAAAAAAACGGAGACTGAGACAGCCTGCTTGCCTGCGTGGCGACCTGGTCGCTGATGCGCTGGTTGAGGAAGATGATGCGGTTGCGCATGAGGAAGCCGTACAGGTCCACAATCTCCTGCAGTGAGGCATGAGATGGATTAGCAGGTGAAATGTGTGCAGCGCAGGTCGGCCACAGGGCCTCAGCGGTTGCCGGCAGAGCGCACGGCCACTGCATGCTGCAACAGCCCTCGGCACGGCTGCAGGCATACGTTCATCAATGCCTCCCCTCCACTTCGTGCAACAGCTGCAGCTGGCCAGCAGGGCACATCTGGGCCCCAGCAGCACGCTAGTCAGTGAGCCAGCATTGAGCACAGCACTGCAGGCATGCCCACCATGCATCCAAACCCGCAACCAAGCCGCACCTCGCCGCCGGGGCCCATCTGGATGACGGGCGCCACAATGGGGTCACGCTCCCGCCGCGCGCACACGGGTGGGAGCCTGGGGCAGGTGATGATGCCGGGCAGGGGCAATGCAGGGTTGTGGCGCCTTGCTGGTCGGCAGCCAGTCGGGTGCAAGGTTGCTGGGACGGCGCACGACATGCTGCACTGGACCGGCGTAGCACAGAGCAGATTTTGTGGGGCAGGCACGCTGCCACTGCATCCCATCACTCCCTGCCACACACCTGGTGGCTGCCCGGCTGCTGCGGCTGCTGCTGGCGCTGCTGCTGGGGGCTGCGAACCGCGCCGCGGCGGCGGCGGCGGCGGCCGGGCGCCGCTGCTGCACCTGCTGCTGCTGCGGCGCGGCCAGCGCCGCTCGCTGCTGGCAGGCCTGCATTGCTTGCTGTGCGGGCGGCAGGGGCTGGCGCGCCCGGGAGGCGGTGGTGGGAGGGCCGGGTGCTCGGGAGGGGGCGGGCGGCCCTGCAAGCGTGCTGGATGGCAGCACCGCTGTTCCGAGGCAGCAGAATTGCGCGCGATGGCCGCCCCCACCTTCTGCTGGGGCAGGCGATAGGTCCATGCAGGCGTGGCATGCCCCGCCCCCGCGCCAAAACGCGCCCATCGCGCTGCCAGCAGTTGGTCGCGCCTGTCCGTGTAGTCTGCTGCAGCTTGTGTGGAGCGGGAGGCGATAAGCGGCCATGGCGTTCGCAGCGGCGGCAGTGCAGCGGCCGGTGGCCCTCACATGCAGCATTAGCAGCCAGAAGCAGGCCTTCCGGGCGGTGAGGCCGCCAATGCGTGACGCCCGACCGCCCTGCCCGCCGCAGGAGCCCCCGCGCCGGCCTGCACGGCCCCAGGCGCTGCCCAGCCGCGCCCTGAACCCGGCCACTGGCCTCCGCCCGCCCCCGCGCAGGTGCCTGTGGTGGCCCGGCCGGCGGCCCGCGTCGCCCGCCCGCTGGCGGTGCAGGCGGTGTCGGCAGCAGCAGCAGCAGTTGAGGCGGCCCCAGAGGCTGTGGCGCACCTGCGCTACATCCGCGGCTCCCCCAACAAGGTGCGCGGCGCAGCGAGCGCTGCTCGCATATTGTTGGAGCGGTTCGTGTGTGGGCGGCGCTGGCCCACACATGCATGGCCATGCGGCTGCTGATGCTCAGTGCATGCAGGCTGGCAAGCTGGCCTGCATGTTTGCAACACTGCCGCGGATGAAAATCGCAGTTGCTGCTGCTGTTTGTGGCATGCACGCTCTGTTGGCTGCACCTTGGACTGGCGCTCGTTGCCATGTCTGCTGCTGGTGCACGGCTGCTGGCGAATGGTCGGCCATAGCCGCCTGCATCGCTTGCATTGATCGCAGCTCGCTCTGCTTCAAGCCTTTTTTGCCTCTGGCCATCTCTGCGCGTCCATCCTTGCATGCGCAACACTCCATTGCTTGGTTGGTCTCCAGCTGGGGTCTTGCCTCTGGCCTCACAACATGCTAGCTTTTTTGTGTCTGCCCGCACATGCAGGTGCGCCGCGTGCTCGACCAGATCCGCGGCCGCAGCTATGAGGAGGCGATCATGATTCTGGAGTACATGCCCTACAAGGTTGGTTTGTATTATTGTTATTTTATCACAGCTGTAGTTTTGGGAGTAATCAGCTGGTGGGTTGTGAACAACAGCTTGCTGTCTGTCTGGGCAGCGCTACTGCTGCCGCACAGGTGAAGAGTCCCCTTGGCAAGGCTCAGAAAGCCAGCGCTTATGGCCAAAATGAGGCAGAGTTTGGCTCTGAGCACCTGCGATGCAACTCTTGGTGCCAGCCATGCCGCAGCGGGCAGCGGGGGCAGCCATTTGGCAGCAGATGGGTCGCGGCAGCGCAGTGCTATGGATGCCACGAGTGCATGGCAGCATAGCCGGCTGGTTGCCGCAGACTGGGCACAGCGGAGCATGGTGTTAACGTGAATTGTTACCCTGCCCCGTTGGCCGGCTGTGTGGTTTGCAGGCCTGCAAGCCCGTGCTGAAGATGCTGGGCTGCCTGCGACTTGCTTCTGTGCGGCAGAGCTCAGGCCATGCCTGCTAACCGATCTCCTCCATCTCCCGCACTCGCCTATCACCCAGGCCTGCGAGCCCGTGCTCAAGACGCTGCTGTCGGCGGCGGCCAACGCGAAGCAGAACTTGGGCCTCAAGAAGGCCAAGCTGGTGGTGTCCGAGTGCTACGCCAACGAGGGGCCCGTGCTCAAGCGCGCGCAGCCCCGCGCCCAGGTGCGGCTTGCAACGTTGTGTCAATGGCTTGCACACATTTTACTGTGAGCTTGTGGTTCTCTGAGCGGTCCATATCCTCAGACAGCCCCGCGCCCAGGGGCGGCGGCGGGAGTCACAAGGCACTGCGTGCTTTGCATGGTGGTCTGCATGCTGTCGCAGTCTGCGACCACGCGTGGCAGCGAGCACAGCCGCCTGGGCAGCATCAGCGCTTGCAGGCCGCAGGCTGGTCGCAGCTGCAGACAGGCTGCGCTCAGCCTGCGGCGATGGAGCGGAGGACGGCAGTAGCAGGGCTGTGGCTGCCTGGACGTTCTGGTCTCCCATGAAAGCATGCTTGCACCCACCTTGCGTACTCGCCCCCTGATGCGGTGTTCCCACATTGGCTTGCCGCACTTGCACCCTTTGACACCTGCAGGGCCGCGCCTACCCCATCAAGAAGCCGACCGTGTCCATCTGCGTGAAGGTACGCCTAGTTTCTGCGTTTGAATCAATTGGTTTGATTTTAATGGTTGATTGAGCACCGAGTGCTGGAGCAGCCTACCCCGTCAAGAAGCCGACCGTGTCAAATCTGCGTCAAGGCAAGTAGTGACCGATTACGTGCTGGGTTGCCTTCTGTTGATTGACAACAGTGATGTTGTGCAGCATGTCCAGCCGACGGCTGCGCTGAAGGCAAGTGTGCAGGGGTTTGAGGTCCTGGGTTGCGTGCCAAGTGTTCCACGCGCATCGCAGCCCCCACTCCCGCGGTGGCTGTGCGCTTTGCTTTCGCTTGGTTTGCCGCCATGCACTGCTGGCTGGTTGCTGGTGACAGCCCGTTCTATTGCCAGAGTGCGGGGTTGGTGCAAGACTGGGATGCCAGTTGTTGCGGGCGCCCGCCGGCCTTTGTCCCAATATCCAGCAGCCATCAAATGAGGGGCCTTAAGGTTGTTGCGCCCAGGCTTGCTGGCAGCCTGGGCAAGCCGTGCAGGCTTGGGCTGCTGGGCCGGCTAGCAGTCCGGCTGTTAGCGGGGGAAAGGGGAAGCTCCTGATGTCTTCTTGCCGGTCCCCCCCTGGGATCATCCGTCCGCTGAAGCATTGCCCCCCATACCCTACAATGCTTGCGGCGGCTGCAGCTGTATCTGCTGCGCCTCCTGCCTTGTTTGCCTGAGGGGCTTTCTTGCCTGCCATGTGGCTCACCAAACACGCGCGCTCTGCTTGTCTGCAGGTCAAGGAGACCGAGGCCTAAGCTCGGCGGCAGCCCAGGAGCACCCATTAATCATCCAGCGCATGACGCGTGGCCCCATTTGGTCTGCGGCGCTGGCAGCTCATGCGGCGGCAGCGCTCCACTGCTGCGTTTCATTTGTCCCCCTTTCGGTCTGCAATGATGTAACACACTTCTGAACCGTGGGAGAGCGCACAGTGGGCGGAGGGTGCCACCTGTAAATGCCTGGTCCTCGCGGGGGGCCGGTCAAGCGGGGCGCTACCAGGAGCGCCTTCCTCCCACTAATACGGTCGTGAGGTTTTCGCCGCCCGTCTCCTCTTTTAGCAAGTATAAGGGCATGACATTCGATTTCAGGGTACAGCGGGAGGACAACCCAAAGGAAGGTTCCTGTTCTGGCATCGCCCGGCGCCAGGCTGGCAGGTGCCATAGGCATGAGGGCTCACAGTGAGTTTCCGCAGCATTCTCTTCCATCGCCTACTGCATCTTTCCACACTTCCAGGCGTCCAGACAGCCTTCGCTCAGCCACCCCGCAGCCCCACCGCCCGCCCACTGCCTCAGACGCCGCGCCCTATGCAGGTGAGCACTCGAGCGGCCTTGCGCATGCTGTGAGAGGCTGCCCGTGCCCCGCACCCACACCTTCGTCACTGTACTTGTCCGCGCACCTTTGCAGGTTGCGCTGCAGCCCTCCCCCGGGCTTGCTGAGGCCGCCGCCCACATTCAAAGGCCCGGTCAGCACCTCCTGAAGCATGCCGTGACGGCTGCAGTGCGGGAGCGTGCCGCCGCCCAGCTGGGAGGGACCGGCGAGGCCTCCGCCGCTGCCGTCTGCGCGCTGCGTCAGGTGTGCAGGGCTGTACCCCCTCTGCGGCCTTGTTTTAGGCCCCCCAGGGCTTGGGACGGCCGATCAGGAGGTTGCACTGTCGGCGGCTGGCGGGGGCGTGTGGCGTGCCGGCAGGGCGGTGGCGGGCGGTACCCGCGCCTTGTCCCCCCCGCAGAACACTCCCCTTATTTGTCCCACTTTCCCGCCGCCTCCCACCTGCAGCCCAAGCTGCGCCAGGTGTTCGAGTCCGTATTCGACTGCAGCACCGCCAGCGGCAACAACCAGGTGAGGCCCGCCGGGGGGTGGGGAGCTGCACCTTTGCGCCCCGCCGCACGGCCGGCTTGGCCTGCATGCCAGGGGGCTTAGGGCACCTGCCACCTGCTGGCTCTTCTCCCTGCTAACCTCCGCCTTTCCTACCCCAACGCCCCCTCTTCGTGCAGTGGATGAGGGGCAAGCTCCTGCAGGGTGAGTGCTGCTCAACTGAGCCAGCCTGCCATGCGCTGGTACTGCCCCTGGCTGAAATTATCCGATGCATATGCGGCAGTGCGGCGCACCCCCCGCCGCACCATCTGCCTTGCAGCATCGTTGCCAGCACCGCAGCTTGCCGCAAACCTCCTGCAAAGGCCATGTTGAGGCATCCCCAACTGACGCTAGCCCCCCCTGCACCCCTGCCATCACCCCGCTGCAGCCCTGGGGTACGACTCGCGCTGGCGCCCCGAAGGCTACGAGGCCCCCACCTCTGGCCACAACGCCCGCCGCCTCAGCGACCGCCCACGCCGCCCGCCCACTGGCCTGGACTCTGATGAGTTTGAGGCCTCTGGAGACAGCGAGCAGAGCCGGGCGCGCGGGCCCCTGCTGGCCAGCCGCAAGAAGGCGGCAGGCGGCAGCCTGTACGGCGGCGACAGCAGCAAGCGCATGCGCCTCGAGCGCGCGGCAGGCGGTACCGCCAGCCCCTTTGCAGCGGCAGCAGCGGCGGCTGGCGGCGCCCCCATGGTCATTGTGGTGGTGCCTGATGGCTCCTGCCCCAGCTCCTCTGCTGCGGCGGCCCTGGCGGCGGCAGCCGGCGGCGCCTTTGGCCGCGCCGACAGCATTGAGGTGCTGGGCGGCCAGCCTGGCAGCCAGCAGCCGCTGCTGCTGTCCCACCAGTCCAGCGGAGGCTCAACCATGGAGGCAGCCGCCCTTGCAGCGCTGGCAGCCCTGGGCTGGGGCTCAGCTGCCCCCACAGCCAGCGTCACCAGCAGCCCTGGCGGCATGCTGCAGCCCCACACGCCCGCCAGCCCGCCCTGCGGCCTGGCCGCCCCTGCCGCCCACACCCACAACCACGGCTACTACCACCCCCAGCAGCAGCTGATGCAGCACCAGCAGCACCAGCAGCAGGCGGCGTTGGCGCTGCATGGCTACAGCCGCCTGGCGGGCAGCAGCCAGCCGCTGCACGCACCCATGCAGCCAATGCAGCCAATGCAGCCGGTGCAGCCCTCCAACGACTTCCCCGGCCAGCGCCAGCCCTCCTTCCAGGCCTGGGCAGAGCAGGCTCAGCTGGCGGCACCGGCCGCCCACCTGCAGCGCGGCTGCTCTGCTCCCCACGAGCTGCCCCCCAGCGCCTTCACCTTCAGTTTTGGTGGCCCCGGTGCCATGTTTGCTGCGCCCCCTGCTCAGCAGTGTGCCCCGCCAGCCGCCGGCCTCGCCCGCACCTACACCGCCCCCAGCCAGCTGCCGGCGGCCCCTGCGCAGCCCGCAGCTAGCGGTGAGGCGGCGATGCACAGCCCCTTTGCCGCCGTGCCAGGGCCGCTGCCTGGCTTCGATGCCGCCAGCGCAACAGCCACGGCGCCGGTCAGCCCCCGTGCCGCCTCCCTGCCTGCCGGCACGGTTGAGCGGCGCGTGAGTGCCCCCCTGCCTGGCGCCACCACCGCCTCCGAGTCCCCTTTTGCGGCCGTGGCGTCCCTGCCGCTGCCCCCTCGCGCGGCCACCCCCGCCCATGCCGCCTCCCCCTCGCCGCCGCCGCCGGCCGCGGCAGCAGCGCCGGCCCCCGCCTGCGATGGCAGCCTGCTGAGCCTGGGTGCTGGTGACTGGCCCTCTCTGTTTGTTGATGCAGAGGCAGCCGCCCCTGGCGACTCTGCTGACCTACAGAAGCTGTATGCCATGTGGCAGGATGGCCGCATGTCCATGGGCTTTTGATCCCACATCTGATCTGAACTGATTGCCGCGCCCGCCCGCCTCTGCGGCCGCCGCCCCTTTGAGCCTCGCCGTGCTGCACACTTTTGCGCACCGCCTGTGTGTCCATCTCAGTGCCTGCCAAGCAGGCCCTCACTTGCCCCTGTCCCGTCTGCACCGTTCCCCCTCTCTGCCCCTCTTCCGTGCATCATGCCTTTGCGTATGGCTTTCTACCTTACCGGCCTCCGCCCGTTCAAATTTCACTTACAGTCTCGCTTCTGCCCAATGGCTTGGGCAGCCAATCCGCTCCGCCCTCATCAAACCCCCCATGATCCACAGCTGCCCTCTGGTCAAGCAGCGTTCGCTCACCACATCTCCACACCCACCCCTCCCCGCTCATCTCTTCTGCTCTTTTTCTAATTCCGCTTGCGCCCTCAAGCAGCGCCCTCTGCATGCGCCCAAAACACTAAGCCAACAGCGCTGTTCAACCAACCAATGCACAGCAAGCCCCATCTCCTTCCTGTCGCTTACGTTTTTTTCCACGCGTCAGTTAATGTCCTGACAACCCACCACCACCACCACCCAATGCCACCCCGCCCGATAATCCTTCATGACCGCCCTGCCAGACTGCCCCCCTTGCCATAAGCCACATTCACCTGTTGCCACCCTCATTCATTTCCATCTTCCACTGCCTGCCAACTCCTCTTCATACCGGCACGTGCCCCTTGGCGCCTGCCGCCACGTCTCTTTTTGCCCCGAGCCACGAAAGCTGAAGGTTAAAGTGCTTTTGCGCTTTCCGTGATCACGTGTGATTCATCGGCCAAACTGCCATGTGCTCCACAGTGGGCGCCTTTCCTGAATGTATCTGTCCTCTTGCACACCACAACTCCAGCGCCCTTTTGCACCAGTGTAACTCCTCTCGACACAATCACACAGGGAGGCGACTCAACACGTTAGAAAGGGGACAGCTGGGGCCGCACTGCTTCATCAGCTTGGAAGATGTGCTGCAGCCTCAAGCTGCCGCCAAGCCACCAGCCCTGCCTGTGCCAGCTGACTGCCGCCGCGGGCCAGCTAATGTGCATGCTGCGCCAGCTAGACTGACGCCACCAGGGCAGCTGCTGCACAGCTCACGCCCCAGCCAGCACCAATGAGCTGGCCGGCCTCGCCGCCTGCCTGCTCCTCACTGCGCACCACCTGCAGCCACTCGCGGTTGTGCGCTTCAAACTTGAGCCGCCGCACGCTGGCCGCCCACTCCTCGCTGCCAGCCGCCATTGCATCCAGCGCGGCATCGGCGGCTCGTGCCACCTGCACAGCACGCAATGAACGCAGCATAGGGAGGATGGCAACGCATCCGGGAGTGAGGGAGAGGTGACGGCGCCCCTGCACTGGCAATGCAACGGCGCAAGCAGGTGGCGCCGCCCACTTGACTTGAAAGGGCGCATGCAGATGCTGCTGCTCTGCTGCACCATTGCCTAGCACGCACCTCTTTCAAGGGATGCTGCAGCAGCTCTGCAAAGCAGGCTGCAATCTCCGGGTGCACCAGAAGGGCCGCCCGCGTGGCAGGCTGCGCTCAAAGGGGGTCGGGTTTGACGTGCAGGTGGGTGCTGCTGCCTATGGCATGCAACACAGTGACGGCAGAGGGGACTGCAGACCAGCCGCAGCAAGAGCACCGGCTGCGGCAGCATGCAAGTTCCGGCGCTCGCCACGCTCTGTCTTGGTCCATCAGATGGGTGGACGGACCCACCCCTGCCTCACCTGTGCCAGCAGGCGCGCTGCAGCCGCGGTGGTGGCCAGCACAAAGTCGTCATCGTCCATGCGGTGCAGCATCAGGGAGTGCAGCACCTCCACCTGCGCAGGTCAAGGCAGGGGCATGAAGGCAATTGCAGACAGTATGTGCACATGAGCAAGGGCCCGACCTGCATGTCAAGCTGGGCTGCGCCAGGTATCACACTGTGGCCTTGCATGCATGCATGCGCATCAGCAGACAGTCAGCTACGGTGCCCACCGTCAAGCCCAGCTCACCAGGCCGGCCGACGCCAGCATCTCAGCGCTTGCCGCATCGCTGCACAGCAGCCCAACCGCCTCCACCACTTCGGACTGCACTGCCGAGCTGTCGCTGCGCGCCAGCTCCGCAAGGAAGGTGTGCAGCCTAGTGGCACGCAGCAGCTGAGAGTAGTCATAGCCCGGAATGTCCAGGCTGGCCAAGCAGCCCAGCGCCTCGGAAAAGGCGGCGGGCGGCAGGCGGCGTGCCTGCATTGCAAAGAGCGCTTGCCCACCAGCTGAGCCGGCATGCCAGGTCCAGCAGCAAGCACAACAAGCAAACACGGCTTTTATGCCAGCCTCTCCCTTTAGATGCACATTCTTGGTGCATTTCAACCTTGTGCAGGCCACACACCACACTCACAATCTCTCACCATGAGCAGGCGGGCCAGGCGCTCCAGCGTGGGTGCAAAGCGCGCCCTCAGCGGCTCGCAGTCGTGCTCCGCCAGCGCACGCAGCAGGCGCCACAGCAGCTCATCCTCTGCACCTGGGCCGCCCAGCTGCTGCTGCTGCTGCTGCTGCTGCTGCTGATGGGGTGAGCTTGACTGCGCTTGCTCTGCTGCTGCGCCCAGCCCGCCTGCCGCCGGTGGCTCTGCGGGGCCCACAGCAAGCGCTAGCATCTGTTCCAGTCGGCCGCCACGGGACAGCTCTTCCGCCGCCCGCTGGCTGGCTGCAAGGCTGATGAGCAGCGCCGCAAGCACTGGGCTGGAGGCCTCCAGGGGCAGCGGTGCCGCCAGCAGCATGGCATGCAGCGCGGAGATGGCGTCTGCAGGGCCAAGAAGTTTTGGAAAGCGTCGCCAAACTGACATGCACACCAGCATGCGGTGCCACCACTCCCAGCAGCAGGTACCAAGCACGTGTCCACCCACCACAGCACAAACTCTGGCCTACCTGTGTACAGGAACATGCTGCGGTGCTTGTCCTGCAGCGACAGGTGGTACAGCAGGCCCAGCGCCAGCTGCCGCAGCGGCGGCCCATCTGCATGGTCGCCTGCGCTGCTGCTGCTGCCGCTGCCGCCGCCCAGCTGCAGCTCGTCTGCTTTGAGCAGGGCGGCTGCCTTGGCAATCATGCCGGCATCCACCATTTGCTGCCGCATGCCCTCATCAAAGGACAGATTTTGCAGCAGGCGTAGCACGCTAGCAAGCAGCGGGCCGCCGTCCCCTGGCACCAGCGCCGCCAGCTGCGCCACCGCCTCTGCCTCCCGTAGCAGCCGGCAGTTTTCGGCGTACAACGACAGGCGGCGCAGAAAGGTGGTGGCCAGCGGCAACAGCTGAGGGCTGCCGCGGTCCAGCACCACCACCAGCAGGCTGGCCAGCCCCTGTCACAAGCGGGTCAGCAAAGCATCGCAGCGGTATGTAGCAGCAGAGGGGCAGAGATTGGTAATTCTGCAACCTCCCAGCAGAGGCTTGAATCAACAGCCCTAACCAAACACTCGTGCACAGACCTCCTCGCCCCAGCGCACCTTGTTCACCATCTTCTGCTCCACCCGCACATCTTGCTCCGCCATGCTGAGCAGCAGCGACAGCCCTAGGTACAGCGCAGGCTCCTGGCGTGCCAGCGCAGCAGCCAGGCGCGCCTCGGGCGGCGCCAGCGGCTCACGAGCCAGCAGCTTGGCGCCCACATCTGCCACAGGCACGCCCTCGCGCTGCTGCCAGTGCTCTGCCCGCCGCAGCTCCAGATCCAGCAGCTCCATGGTGAGGGAGCCCACCTGGTTCTGTATGGTAGTGGGGATGGTGAGGTTGAACGAGGCGGACAGCTCAGCCAGGGTGTTGTGTGCCATGAACACCCAAATTAGATCATCATCAGCACTTGCCACTCACGCGTAGTGCATGCATTGCAAGCCTGAACATGCGCAGAGGCCTACCTGCTGCAGCAGTGGGTGCGCTGCCGGCACATGCGACAGCGCCAGGAAGGCGGCCAGCAGGCTGACGCACAGCTGCCCCGCGTCGCCCTTTCTGGCATCTTCCCGCAGCAGCCGCGCCAGCGCCTGCTTTGCAAAACCATCAAACAGCATTTCTCACCCCTCACAAACCCATACACATGGGGAACCAACAGGCAATTGTACGGCGCAAAGAGCAAGCTTCTCTTTGCATTCGCCACACCCATCCACAGGCCCACGCACCTGCAGCAGCGCTGGCTGCTCCATAAGCACCTCCAGGCAGCCCGGATCGCGGCACAGCTGCGCCACAGCCGCCGCCGCCGTCGCCTTGGCAGCCATGTCCTCCTCATACAGGGCCTCCTGCAGGTGAGGCGCAGTTCCGCAACACGTCAGGTCGGTAGCTGGGCAGCCAAGCTGATTACTGTGTTGCGTACCTCAACTGTGACAGCAACACGGTGAAGGCAGCGGCATGAGCCGCATGCCACCGCCCTGCAACCAAACACCCAGGTGGCAGCACCCACCAGGTACTCATCCAGGCGGTCGAGGCTGGCGGTGGCAGCGGCTGCAGACAGCGCCTGCGTCGCGCTAGCAGCCGCAGCCGCAAGGTACTGCTGCTGCTGGCGGCGCAGCAGCTCCCAGTCCTGCTCCGTCACTCGCTGGGGCGCATCCACGACTCTGCTGCTTTGTGGCGCGCCCGGCTGCGCCTCCGGTGCCGCCTCCCGCTGCCGCTGGGCTGCCTGCTGCAGCAGCGCCGCCACCTCGCCCACGCGCTGGGGGTGCAGCAGCTTGCAGCCGTCCACCAGCTGTTGTGCAGCTCTTTGCAGATCTCCATCCTCGGGGATCGTCAGCCGCAGGCTGCAAACGGGGCGGAGAGCAGGGGGCGGGAGGGTGGGCGACCGAGGGGGCGCAAGGGGGAGCACAGCGGTGCCGGTGGCACCGCTCACAGCAAAAAGGCGATGCCCATTTCCTCACCGCTTCACGCCCGGCCTGCCACTCTGTGCAACCTCCCTGCCATCGGGCAGCACGGCCACCTCCACAGTCTGCAGCAGGAGCACACGGTGGCAGGTTGTGCAAACGACAGGTGGGTGGGAGGCGGCGGCGGCGGCAGCGGCGGCAGTCAGCGGCGGCAGGCGGCCTCACCTCGTAGTGTACCTCCAGGGCTGTGCCGTCCGCCGATAGCTCCAGCCTGCCGGGGCGCACCTGCGCAAGAGCGCAGAGGGGGCAGAGGGGCGGTGAGCGCGCCGGCGCTCCCAGGATATCGCCGGCCAAAATTGCGGGCGGCCCTCGCCTTCTTGCGCGGCGCCGACATCGATCCTGGGCACCGCGGGCGCTCCCTTGTGTCGAGGTTGCCGGTTTGACCGGCCCGGGCTTCCAAGGCGAGCTGTGGGAGGTGCACTGCAGAGTACAGGGCCTCTGGGTGATAATAACAGCGATGCAGATTGCGCCCTGGCCCGCACATGAGGGTCCTGGCGGCATCCGCCGCTGCGCCGTCCGCCGCTCTCTCCAGAGAGCCAGGGCTGGCCCTCTCCTCCTGCTCCCCTCCTCCCCAAGTGGACAACTGAGTGGACAAAGAACCGGTTATACATATTAGAAACGAACAAACATGGCACGGATGCTGCAGTGCCTAGAATTAATGTCAACAAACTGCGGGGGAGGGGCGCTGCACATGCAGATGCGAAAAAAGGGCGGCGCGGCGGCGTACAACGGCCGAGAGGTGCCACAGGCGCGCTGGGTTGGGTGTCTTGGGGTACAGGCGGTAAGGGGGTTCCTTCATGTATGCACTTGCGCAAAATGGGGGCATGGGGCTGTCCGAAGCGGATGGGCAGGTGGGGAGGGGCGGATGGTGACGGGCGGGTGGGGTGCAAACCTGTGTGCCGCCAAGGCGGACGGGTGGACCCAGTTTATGCAGCAGCCACGCACGGCCGGCTGCCACATTGGGAGCGCGGCGCGCGGGATGGGTTGGGGTGACAGGCGGTCGGGCAGGTGAGGGAGTGAGGAAGAGGGACTGGTGGGCTCAGAGTTATGCAACGGATGGGCACAGGCTTTGTGCAGATGCTACGGTGCAATCAGCTGTTTGTTCGTCGATCGAATGTACGGTGGGTGGGGAAAGGCAAAAAACGAGGTGCAGCGGCCTCCCGGGCATGAAAAAAATGGCAATCGCTGGGAGGCTGCGGCGGCGCTGGCAGGACGAGGCAACAATAAGGCGCGCCAGGCGAGCCGCAGCATCGCAGCGCAAGTGCGCAATGGGGTGCCGGCCCGGCGCCGCAATCAACGTGGGGCTGGCCGGGTGGAAATGCAACAAGAGAGGCGGAGGAACAGGGTGTCGCCAGGTATAAAGTGCAGCGTCTGTCAGGGCAGCAGGGTAGACCAATCCAGGTCAAAAGGGAGCGGTGCTGGCGCCGACGCCGCGCGCTGCGCCCTGGGCAGCCGCGCAGGCTGCATCTGCTGCACCTGCTGCATGGCAAAGCGCGGCTGCAGCGGCTGCGGCGGCAGCGCTCCAAAAGATGCGGCAGCCGAGGGCACAGGCCATGCGCCTGGCAGCTGTGCCGCAGGCTGTGCTGAGGGCAGCGCCTCCGCTCCGGGCTCGGCTGTCCACTCCTGCAGCAGCGCTGTCACGCTGCTGTTGGGTGCCAGCTCCTGCTGAGCCAGCAGCTCTTGCAGAAGGGGCTGGTGGCCATAGGCCGCCTGCCGCGGCTGAGCTGGCAGCGTGCCCAGGCCGGCTGGCTGCTGTTGCGGCGCTCCCAGAGGTGCCAGGCCAGGCATGCCGCCGCCTGCCACCAAGCTGGGCAGGCCTGCTGACAAGGGCAGCGGGGGCGGCGGCCCAAGCCGCACAGCCGAGGCATCAAACGCCGATAGGCTGCCAGCGCCAGCATCGCCCAGTGCTGGCTGCATGGGCGGTGCCGCGGCAGCGCGCATCAGCGGCTGCTGGCCTTGTGCCATCAGCTGCCCCTGCCCCTGCTGCTGCTGTTGCTGCGGCTGCTGCAGCTGCGCCTCGAACACCGCTCGCAGCTCGTTTTGGTGCTGCTGCGCCGCCGCCAGCTCTAGCTTCAGGGCTTTGAGCCGTGCCAGCTGTGCCGCACGCTCAGCGCTGCCACTGGGGCCCAGCTGCCGCTGCAGCAGCATGGAGCGGACCTGCTCGCGGTGCATGAGGTAGCGCTGCTGCGCTTCACGTTGCAGCTGCACAGCCTGCTGCAGCTCCTGAGACAGAGCGGCCAGCGATGGCTGGGCCTGGGCGGCAGGTGCAGGCACGGATGCTGTCGGGGCCAGCTGCGCTGCCAGCTGCGCTTCAAGCTGCGCCCAATCTGTCATCAGCGCTTGCTGCGGCGGCAGGGGCTGCGGCCCGGCTGGCGCCAGCTGTGGCGCCGGCGCCTGCTGCTGCTGCTGCATTGCCTGCTTGGCCTGTGCTCGCTGCAGCAGCTCTGCCGCCAGTGCATGCTTGACGGGGTCTGGGTCTGCCAGCAGCTTGGCAGCCAGCTGCAGCGTGCCGGTGGATGCATTGATTGGCAGGTCCAGGGCCCCAGGCAAGGCCATTGTGCCTGCACGGCAAGAGTGAGCAATGGCAGGCGGTTGGCACTTGCAAGGAGGCAGTCTGTGCATGCTTGCAAGCGTGAGCACAGGCGCTCGTGCACTTGGTCATGAAGAGAGATGGTGGGCTAGTATGCATGCCAGCAATCACTCCCCCAGCAGCTAACAGCAAACCATGCACAGCCACCCTGCAGCCAGCAGCCCTGGTGGGTGAGTCGAGCTCGGGTGTGTCAAAGCTGACCTGTGCTGGTGGGCGTGTCGTAGCTCTGGATGCTGCCGCTGCCCATGCCGCCCCCCGACAGCGGACTGCCGCCAGAATACTGCAGGTCCCCCAGCATCAGCGGATCTGCAGCCGCCGCTGCCGCCCCGCCAAACGCGCTGGGCTGGGGCTGGGCCGCTGCGAACGCACTGGGCTGGGGCTGGGCTGCTGCAAACGCGCTGGGCGGAGGCTGGGCCGCCACAGGCTGCGCCGATGCAGCTGGGCCAGTGGATGGCGGGCGGGGCGCCGCCAGGCCGGCAAGTGCGTCATCGGCGCTGCCGGTGCGAGCGCCGGTGCGGGAGAGCGGCGAGAGCGGCAGCAGCAGCTCCCCCAGCAGCTCCTCAGATGGGCCGGTGTGGCCTGGGCTGAGGAAGTCGGCCAGCAGATCGTCCACTGCAACACATCGAGAGCAGGTGAGCATGCGGTGGGTGAGGAGCAGTGCCGGTGGGCTGGTTGGGTTGTTTGAACCTGGTGCAAATCCATGCACCACAGCAGCTGTGCGGAGCAGGGCTTAGATGAACAGTCAGACTCATCCCCAGGCAGCCATTTCTCACCCTCGTGGTCGTTCACATCGCCAAAGGGGCTCAGCAGGTCGCCACTGCTTCCCAGCGGGCGGACTGGCGGGCCGCTGGCTGCTGGGCTGCTGCCTGCCGCACTTGCTGGACCCACAGCCGTGACTGCAGGGGCTCCCTGAGCAAGCGGACCTCTCGCCTGGCGCTGCTGCGCCGCAACTGCGGCGGCCGCCGCCTGCTCCAGCACATCCACACTGTTGGTGCCGCGCAGGAAGCGCGCACTGCCGCTGCTGCTGGTGTGCTGCAGGGAGCCGCCTTGCTCACCACTCTCGAGCAGCAGGCCGGAGCTGTTGTCCCGCCGCATCGGCTCGCCAGACGGCGACAGCTGCACAGAGGGAGCACAGCACGGGCTCTTGTTGAGCATACTGGCATGCTTCCAGAACATGGGGTTTTGACAATGCGCAGGTGCATCCTGGCTGCCCTCAACCTGGATATAACCAGCGCCGGCTCGAATGCATGCATCGCAGCCAGCACCTCGCCAGACCCCTGCATCCCCTCTCCCGCTCACTCACGTCTGGCAGCAAGCAGCTCTCGGTCGCAGCGTCCTGAATGGGTGCCTTGGGCGACGGCAGCGGCATGCCAAACAGCATCGCCGCCAGGCTGGGGTCGCTGCAGTGAGACAGGGCAGGAAGTGGAGGGCAGCCATGCACCTCGAGTGGCGGAGGAGCGCTGGGAAGAACGAACAGCCAGGCAGACAAGTGTTCAGACCCCCTGTGGCAACCAGCGCCATCCACGAATGAGCTGCACCCCAACAAGCCAGCCCGCACCTGAGCAGCGGGGGGTCTGAATCCAGGGGCCCCGCCAGCACGTCTAGCTGGTGGTTGGCTGCAAATGGCTCCACCTCTGCCGTGAACTGCGGCCGCTGTTGCGGCAGCGGCGCGCGCGGCAGCAGCCGCAGTTGCTCTTGGGCCAGCCAGCCGCCCTGGGGGGCTGCATTGGGCGCCGCCTGCCGGGCCCCAAACTGGGGGATGGGCGGGCTGCGGCGCTGCGCCGCCGCATTGGGCATGCTGAGTGCGCGGGCCAGGCCGTGCAGCGGCGGGCGGCTGGGATCCTGCATCGCCAGCCGCTGCGGCAGGGCAGGGGGCAGTGTAGCAGGGCTTGTCAGCATACAAGTGCAAGGTTTGCAAGCAGCAGCATGAAAAAAGCTACGCCTTAGCACTGTTTGCCCAACCCATCCACCTCCATCGGTACGCCTGGCCCAGCACCACAAGTATCGCCCGGAACCTGAGCAGCAGCCAACCAATTACACCCACTCATTGCAACCAAACATGATCTTCAGTTGCTCCTAATGGTAAATTTGCCCACCTCCATCAGCAGCGCCTGGTCAAGCGCATCCAGCGCGGTGTCGTCCCTGCTGCACTGCCGCTTCAGGGACAGGGTGCGCATCTCCAGGCGGCTCAGCCCCGCGGCCAGCTGGTCCGTGGCTGCATCCTCCGCCCCGCCGGCAATGTCCGCTGGCTGCCAATCGACCTCAGGAGCGGACGACGCCAGGGCGAATGGGTTGGTAGGCGCTTCCGCTGCCGGCCTGCTCTGCCCAAGGGCAGCCATCAGCACATCGTCCTCACGAATGCGCTTGAGGCCGCCAGAGGGAGCGCGCTGCAGGCCCGCTGCTCCGCCGCCGCCGCTCACACCGCTCACGCCGCCGCTGCTGCTCTCGGGGCTGGGGCTCAGCGTGCGGCCCGCCCCCCGGGCGAGCACACCTAGGTCCAAGCTGCGGCGAGTGGCGCCAGCTGGCGCGCCGGCGGCTGCAGAGCGGCCGCGCTCGCTGTCCTTTGGCCGGTCCAGGCTGCCCCGCCGCCGGCTCTCGCCCGCCTGCCTGCGCGGCAGCGGCGGCGAAGCCTTCTTGCTGGTCGGCACGCGGGGCGGCATGGGCTCGGAACCCTGGCGCGTCAGCGGGCTGGCGGAGCTGCCGCCGCTGCCGCCGCGCCCGGCCAGCCGCTGTGCAGCCGTCAGCTGCGCCGGCGAGGCCGGCGTGCCGCGCTGCGCCTGCAAGCTATCGCCGGTGTCGCCGCTGCTGGCGTCCTTGGGTACATCTGTTCCGTCCCACCTAAAGGCGGGCTGTGCTGTGCGCCCAGGCGACAGCTGCTGGCCATTCAGCACGGCCGCCGCGTCAATGGGCGAGCTGGTGGCTGGGCTGGCGCTGGCGCCGCTCTTTTTGGAGGCCCCGCTGGTGGTTGCCCCTGTCGTCACTCCCGTCTCGCCCAGCTTGGCTGCGCGCTTGAGCGCTCGGTAGGGCCATCTGGGTTGGCAAAGAAATAAGGAGGGGAAGCAGGCCAGCTGATTAGTTGGCAGCATGAAGGCCCGCTGGTCCAGCGACTCTTAAGGAGGCAGCAAAGCAGGTAGCATTCAAGCAATGTACAGCATAGCGGCAGCAAGTGCCCGATCTACAGTGCGCTGCGCTCCTGCTCACTTTTCGATGCCCAGCCGCCGGCAGATGCGCTTGAGGATCGTCCTGCACGCAACGCAATTGGCAACATGCGCTCAGCAGCGATGCAGCACCTTTGCAGCACGCAGCAGTGAGCACCGCAAGCTTAAGCGCAAAACCAAGACGTCAGGCAGCAGGGCAGGCCAGGCGGCCAGCGGCACGAGTGCGCTGGAGGCATCGGCAAGCCCCTCTGCACGCCTCTGCTGGCGCTCTGCAGCCGGCGGCACTCACAGACCGATGCCCAGGTGGCGGCTGGCCTCCTCGCAGGGCAGGTGGTAGTACTGCTCGATCTCTTCCTTGGTGATCTCATTGGAGTAGCGCCCGCTGCGCCAGTGCAGAGGTGGGAGTTGCAGGGAGCGGTGTTGCAGCGGCGGCAGCGGCAAGTGGAGGCCCAGGGCGGCCTGCGGCTAGATACCTCACGTGCGGCGGGACACCGCGGCGCGCTCTATGTCGAGCCTCAGGCTCGCCCAAAGGTTGCAGAGGCGGTGGCAGGGCCTCCGGTGCAGGCCGCGGGGGCGAGCGCCCAGCCGGGCCTCTCCCGCCTGCCCCGAGCCTTGCCATGCTTACCCCTTTGTGCGCTTCTTCTTCTGGACCTGCATGACGGCCATTCCGCCGTCTCTCAGGGCTCCATTTCCGCGGGTGGGGCTCAGGGCGTCCCGTGTGGGCTGCCGGCGGGCCTGATGGCAAGCGGAGGAGATGGTGGGCTGCACTGTCGGACTTGCAAACGCGGGCGTAGCGGGGGAAGAGGGTGCGCGCGCGAGGGTTGCTCGGGGTGCGCTGGGCACGTTTGTAGGCTAATCTGAGCCTTCTGATGTTGTTCTGAAAGCAGCGGGGCGGCCGCAAGCTTGTGGGTCGCGGGGTGGCCAGCCCAGGGCTCAGCAGGGCGACCAGAAAATCTGCACCTGAAATCACTGCTGTTGATCGATGCTCGGGCCTTGTGGGTCGCAGGAAACACGCTGATCGCCCCGCTGGAGGGCAGGCAATGCAAGGGCCTGCGCCTCCCGCAGACCGTTGTGGCAGCCACCACGCGTTATGCTCTGCATTACCCAGCCACGTTCATTACCCAGCAGCTGACAGAAAACAGCATGTCAGCGGTAAAATGCCATGTGCTTGCTGCTCAGCAGCGGGTTGGGGCGCTTGGGCGCCGCTGCCGCCGCTGCTGCCGCCGCCGCCTCGCGCTGTCGCCGGCCCGCCTTCTCTTCACGCAGCCAGTGCTCCACCACGTGCAACAGCTTTGTAGCCGCCTGCAGCTCCGGAACATCTGCCACTGGGCCGCCTGCAGGGAGTACAGGCAGGTGCAGCGAGGCGGCATGTGTAGCAGTCCCGGCCGTTGAGCAGAGCGAGCTTGTATCAGGGGCTGGTACCGTACAAAATGCTCGGTTGCCGCTGGGAGCGCATGCAGACAGCTGCATCGGCCAGCTGCAGAGCTGCAGAGGGCTCCCATGCCTGCTGCAGAGTGCACGGCAGCCTGCGGGCCGCCAGCAGCACCCACCTTTCACCATGCGGCCGCCCTCCAGGTAGGCCAGGTGGGTGGGCCAGGACTCGAGGCCGTCGAAAATGTGGGTGGCCTGCCGTGTTGGGCAGCCATGGGGACCAGACCGTGATCTTTCAGCTTGCTGGTGAGCTTGGATGCACGCAGCACGAGAGCGGTTGCAGGCGTGTGGGTGTGGCCCACAGTGCAAACTCAACGCAACGGGGCATGCGGGCACGCATGCAAGTGCAGCAGGCCGAGACTACACCTAAATGATGGTGGCCCCCCGCTCCTCGCAGCAAGCAAGCGCAATAGCAGTTTGTGCTGTGCAAGTCCAGCGAAACAGTTCGCCCACGAAAATGCAGCAGAAGGGCAGCAGTGCGCCTCACATAAATGATGGTGGCCCCCCGCTCCTCGCACTCCTGGCGGAAGAAGTGCAGCAGGTCGAGGCGGCCCACCACGTCCATGTCCACTGTGATCTCGTCCAGCAGCAGCACCTGCGTGCAATTGGAGGCCGGCAAACAGCAGGAACGTATGCTCGACTGTCACGCTCAAACTTTAGCACCGCGTCCACGTCGACCGTGAATCGTCCAGCAGCAGCACCTGGGAGGTTGCAAGAAACAAGCCCTTCAGTCACAATGCACGTGATCAGCAGCACGCCTGAGTCCACTGTGATCTCGTCCAGCAGCAGGACCTGCGGGCAATTGGAGGCAGGCAAACAGCAGGAACGTATGCTCAAATGTCGATCTGATAATTTACCACTACGTCCATGTCGACCGTGATTTCGTCCAGCAGCAGCAACTGCGGGTGTGGCAAGAAAGTTGCGCTTCAGTCACAGTGCACGTTCGGTGGCAAGCCTGATCCCACTGTGAATTCATCCAGCAGCACCTGGGGAGCAGCAGGAGAGGCATGGGGTCGCACCGCAGGTACCGCGAGTGGCATTGCAAGTAAGAACGTCAGCCAAGCCAGCTCCCCTCCTCACGCAACGCAGCGCCACAAACTCCGCAACCTACCAGACACTGTACAGGCAAAGGTGGGGGGCTTGCCGGCAGCAGCATATCAGGCCTGCCAGCTGCTACAGCCGGCTCAAAACTCAGCCCACCTGGTAGGGTTTCAGCAGGCCCATGCAGATTTGCACGCGCCGCCGCTGCCCGTCCGACACCTTGTTCAGCCGCCAGTTGAGGTCGATGTCCAGCAGCTTGATGAGCCTGTGGCAATTGTGACAAAAGGACAGTCTAGGAAATGGAATGGGCTCGGAGCATCAAGCAGGGCCGCCAGTTGAGGTCGATGTCCAGCAGCTTGATCAGCCTGCGTAAAGTCCCAGGGCGAGTCCCAAGTGTTGGAATGATAATCACGGCGCACAGCAGGGCCGGCAAGCGTGCCATGCAGCCAGTCAGTAGCAGCGCGACGCCACCAGCGAGCAGAGCAATAGCCAGTCAGAGAACCTGCCACAACAAAGGACAGCTCACCGCTCTCGCCGCTCAGGGTCAACTCCCTCCACACCGTAAATCATCTTGCCCGCCGCAATGTCGCCCTGCAGGCAGATGGGAGCAGGTGAGCAGTGCGGGGGTGGGGCAGACGCGGCATCCCTGCGGGGTGGCTGTGATTGCAGGCACGCTAGGCCACCTGCGGGTGCAGCCGTTGGAGTAAGGCCTTGCTCCCCAGCCACAGCGGCACACGCCAGCGCACCTGCCATTTGGCAATAGACCAGCTGCACACACCACCTACAACACACCAGCTGCGCACAGACCTGCATGGGCACGTTGTTGCCGGCGAAGGCAATGTCACGGCGCCACTGCGGTCCCAGGTAGCTGAGAGCGCCGCTGGACACCTGTAATGCGGATCAAAAAGGGTGCATTGGTCAGGAACGGAGGAAGTGAGAGTTAGCCAAGGTCAGAGCACCGCTGGACACCTGCAGGGCTGCGGGAAGGGTGCAATGGGCAAGGCGCAATGGGATGCATGTGGGGCGCCTGCAAAGGGCACGGCACCTCGGTTGCCGCACCCCTGACTGCAGCAATACATAAGAGCAACAGACACTGCAGCAAGCACCGCTGCGGTGGGCACTCACCAGGTGGATGTCGTGGAAGGCAGGGCGGCCCAGGATGCGCACCGTGTCCTGCCCAACCATGTACTTGCCGGCCAGCACTTGCAGCAGCGATGTCTTGCCTGCGGGCCGCAATGTGGAGGGGAACATGTGAAGGTGCAGGGAGGGGTAAAGTTTGCTGGCTCGCATCTGACCACTGTCAGCCAGGCCGCACGGCATCTAAGCCCACGACCCTAGCAACCAACAGCCCTGCAACTGCCCGCTGCCTCGAAGCAGGGGTGGTTGCGGTCAGCGAGCGGCTCACCAGCGCCGTTTGCGCCGGTCAGCAGGCAGCGGGAGCCGCGAGGCAGCGTAAGCGACAGGCCCTGGATGGTGGGCGAGCTGCTGAGCGGGAAAGTGAAGTCCAGGCAGCGCACCACAACCGCATTCTCGTCCTGGCCCTCGCCACCTGGCACAACCGAGGCCACGGCAGCCAATGGCGGTGCCGTCATCGCTGCTGCTGCTGCTGCCGCGGCTGTGGTGGTGATGCTGGAGCTTTCTGCAAGTTTCAATCGGGGTGGGAATGCAGTCGAGGGATGGTGGGCATGCATGAAACACAGGGCAGCAGACGGCGGCAAAGGCAGGTGGAGAGCGACGGCGGGTGCGCGCCTGGTGAGCGGCGCGGCGCCTGCTTGAAAGATCGCCACCCAAGTGTTCTGTAGAGCGCAATGTGAGGTGCAACGCGGTCTGCTAGAGGCGCAGTAGCGCGGTCGAGCACTGCCTGGATGGAAGAGTGGCTTGATGGGCTTGCAGAGCGTGCGACGGGATCTACACGATCGTGAGCAGCGTCAATGGTTCATCAGGCAGCAATCAGGAGCATGCCGCCTTTGCCGCCGCCGCCAGCCGGGCAGCGGAGCCAATGGAACCTGCATGTGCGCACGCCTTCGTCCCTTCGCTCTGCCCGTCCTGCGCGCTTGCGCACGTGAGCAATCCAAGCAGCCCCGCTGAGGCCACGGAAGTGTGCCCGACACTGGCCCTCCTTGCTCGCCCCTCAAACCCGCACGCCCGCACCTGAGAGCGCCTAGGAAGCCGGCGAGCAGCATGACGAGGCTGGCAGCCGCTGCTCTGATGCTGCTGGCGGCTTGCGGCGCCGCGACCGCTGCACATCAGGAGGCACCGCCCCACCCCACAGCTACAGTGGAGGCGCTCTTTGCTGATGTCTGGAAGCTGCTCAGCACAGAGAGCCTGTTTCCTCGGCCCATGCCAGGCGGCACAGTGAGCAAGGCGCTGGAGCGGCAGCACGGCGCAGCCGCCAGCAGCGCCGTTGCTCCGGGCGCCGTTCCGCCTGCTGCAGCCGTGGCACCAAAGCCTGCACCGCCAGAGCGCCCCGCTGCCCAGTGGGTGGCTGTGGCGCGCACCGAGGCTGATGCCTGGGATCTGCTGCGCCGTGCTCAGGCCGCAGAGGCGGGGCCAGCCGCAGCAGTAGCCGCTACGCTTCCCGCTCGCCTGGCTGCTCATGAGCACTTCAGCAGCGGCCTCACTGAAGCGGAGGCAGCTGCCCCTGCCCTGCTGCCTGCCCACCCCAAGCTCACCCTCAGCTGGTGGTTTGTGCGCAACGAAACAGACATCGACGTCTTCAGCAGGTGAGGGTGGCTGGTTGGTTTGAACTGGACATAAACAGGGTGCTGCCTTGTGCTAGCTCGGCTCAGCGCGCCTGTCATGTGGGCAGCCTGGACTGAACTTCCCCTGTTCCAGGGCCATGCCACACCCTAAGAAAGCCGGGCCCGCTTCTGTTCCCCCACAGGCCGCTCGGCAACGCCACCTTCCTCAGCCTGGGCGTCAGCAAGACGCGCCTGCTGCGCCACCTGCCAGGTGTGCTGTGGCTGCGCTGTGGTTGCGCTGTGGTCGGCTGGTTGGCTCTCCAGCAAGTGACCTGTGTTCCAACACCTGCCTGTCGTGAATTCATGAGAGCACCACGTGCACCTGGCAACACATTGTGGCCCATGATCTGCACATTGAACGCCAACACTGCAAAGATGTCCGGCCGACCTGAACGCCAACACTGCAAATTTGTCCGCCCGACCGTGTGCAGGCGGCGGCACGCAGGAGTACTGGGAGTGGCAGTTGACTTTCTCAGTCAGCACGCTGGCGCTGGCCTGCTTCGCGCTGGGTGCGCTGTGCCTGGCGCTGTTCCCCTGCCTAAGCCGTGAGGATGAAGACGAGTGTGACTGCTCCTGCTGCTCCTACTGCGAGTGCGGCGGGTGCAGCTGCGGTGCTACCAGCTGCGAGGAGTGCGGCAGTGGGGATGAGGAGCAGGAAGCAGCGATCGCCAAGGGTGGCAGCACCCCAGCATATATCAAGGCAGCCGGCTACACCAAACTGTGAGGCTCCGCATGTGGATGCCGCGCCGGCTGCCTGCTCAGCACACCGTAAACTGCTGCTCTGCCGCACGCTGATTCGAAGTGAATTGCACTGCCTGCTGCACGAGTGCTCCCCCCCGATTGTACATTCATTTCTGCATGACAAATGCCGCAACCACCGTCTGCTGCTACTAACAACAGCCGGCGAACTTTTCATGCCTGCCTGCACACCTGCCGACATATTCTTGCGCTGAGCAACAGCGATGAACACCAGAGAAATCTTTACAGGGGGGACCAGGGGGACGCAGGGTAGGGCACAGCTCACTCAAGACTCACAGCTCTCATTTCCAAGGGGGAAAGCAATCGATGGGCGCTCAACGCGAGAATCAGCGGCGCCAAATCAAATCCAAACACAAGCGGGGCGGGCACACATCCGAGGGAGGGCAGCAAGTGCGCAAGGGAGAGGGACGGGGGAAGCACAAGAGGGAGAGGGGCGGCCCAGCAATCGTGAACCCAACAAGGGGCGCAAGGGGGGCAAAGAAGAGTTTCAGGAGGTTGCGAAAGTGCGAAGACATGCCCGGGTGCTAAACCTGGTTGCATCGCACGGCAGACTGGAGTACATTGGATACGGCCGCTGGGCGGAGCAAGAGTGCAAAGTTTTGGCCACGGCAAGTGCCGCTCGCCCGCTTGCTTGCCCACGCTGCCGCAGGTGCTGCTTGCCGGTTCAAGTGCCGCTGGCCAGCTGAATTGCCCATGCGGCGCGGCCGATGCTCGCCGGCTCAAGGCTGGCCAGCTGGCTCAGCTGCCCATGATTGCCGGACAGCTGCCCATGCTGCTTAGTTGCCCATGCATTTTAGTTGTATTTTAGTTGCCCATGCGGCGCTTCATGTCCTGCAGCTCGTAGTCGATGGCCTCGCTCACCGGCCGCCCGGGGGGCAGCTGCGCAGGGAAGGAGGCGGGGCAGTTGCGTTCCGGTGAGCGCAGGGGTTGGAAGGGTGTGCGTTGCGAATCGCACAACGGCCACACACGCCGCATGCATGAAACAAGCACACCGCCCATCCGCACCTGGCCCGCCACCTTGCCGCTGCCCAGCGCCGCCTTCATCTTCGACAGCTCGTCGTCCACATTGCTGCCCTCCAGCTCCCGGAACTTGGCCTCCACGTCAGAAGGTGCCACCAGCTGCGGTAGGCAAATGTTGCAGCGCAGGGTGGCTGTTTTTATGGGCACGCCGGGCAACGTGAAATGGGCAAGCCGAGCATCTTGGAGAGGCCGATCTAATTGACAGCGCATTCCTCGCCAGCTGGCCCCCCTTGGACCTGCGCCCAGCAGCCTCAACCAGATCCCCCAAATAGCCAACCCATGCCGCTCACCATCTGGGCGGCCTCCGCCTGCGCCTCCAGCGACATCACCTTCTCTTCCATGCGCTCAAAGGCGCCCAGCGCGCTGCTGGTGTCCAGCCCCGCAATCTGCGGGTGAATTAAAGGACCATGACAAAGATGTGAATGGCGCTTCATCGCAGCCAGCTAGCAGCGCGGCATGGCACCAGCGGCGGCTCACAAACGCGCATGCTTGGCGAGCACCAAGCAATGCGCAACATGCTCCACCCATTGCCCAACAGCCGCCTACCATGTCGTTGATGGCGGCCGCGGACTTGGCGCTCTGCGCCCGCGCCTTGAGCGTGTCCTTCTTCATCTTGGCCTCCGCCAGCTTGTTCTCCAGCACCTGATGTAGCGGGAGCGAAGGTGGGGTGCGATTTGAAAAGCAAGCGATCACACCTGTCTTCGTCATCGTGTTATGTTCCAAAAAATACCAGTTCCTCCGCTATAGCAACTACACACACCCGCATGCTGCCGATGATGGTGTCCACCTTGCACGGCACTACCAACGATTTCACGACAGTACAAGTGACAAGCACCCACCCGCATGTTGCCGATGATGGTGTCCACAGCCTTGGACTGCTGCTCCAGCTGCGACTGCAGCATGGTGGCGTTGTCCTGCAGGGCAACACGGCAGCAATGGGAAACGGCAGGGGACGTGAGAGTTGGCATGGCACAGCTGTCTTGCGGCGGCTGGGCCTGCAGGCAGCCACGTCAAAATCGTCAACCTTCACCCAGCAACCCCCACCTCTTGATTCCAACAACATCCTCTCTACACACCTGGAACGACTTGCGCCGCGACAGCGCCTCCTTGGCCAGCTCCTCATCGCCCTTGCTCAGCGCCAGCTCAGCACGCCGGTACCTGTAGAATGCAGCGGACCATCAATGTTTGTGATGTGTGAGCGAATTGGCAAGGTTAGCTCCTCGTCGCCCTTGCTCAGCGCCAGCTCAGCACGCCAGTACCTGCAGCATGTGCGGCAGATGACCGAGTCATTTTCGGCAATGGATGCACCAGCTCGTCTGTGCCGCGATTCTCGACTGGTCCAATGTGTGCCTTGGGTCTCCAGCTACAAATGGCAAGCGGTCCAGCTGAGCAGCTGCAGACTGCGACTATCACGCACGCACCAGTCGTCGGCGGTCTTGGCCGCCAGCTCGTACTTGTTCTGCAGTCGCTTCTGGGAGGCGGTGACCTGCAAAAGATAAGCGGGCGCCAGCAAGCCGTCAAGAATCGATCAACAATCAGTTGCTGCTCAGCAGTCCATCAACCCGCCAGTCTGCCTGCTGGCTGCCAATTCCTGTTGCACGGGCAGCATCAGCAGCACCGTCCTGCACCTGAATTGCACGGCAGCCGCAGCACCGCAATGCACCGTGCGGGCGGCCGCAGTGCAAGACCACAAGCAGCAGCAGCAGCACGGCGAGCAGCAGCAGCTCCAGCAGCAGCACGCGTCGCTGGCATCGCCCAAGCAAGCGCTGGCATCGCCCCAGCGCCAGCGCACCTCTGCCGCCGCCTGGCGCAGGCGGATCAAATCCTGCTGCATGTCCGTCACTGCCTGGTCCAGAATCTTCTCGGGATCCTCAGCAGCGCTCACTGCAAGTCAAGAGGAGGGCACGCTGGGAACGGGTGTTTGCGGCAGCGAGGTTGGGCAAGGCGCGTGCCAGGCAGCCTGGATGCGCTGCGCAGATGAGCGTGCTGAGAGAGCCGCGCACACAGGCCCGCTGCACGTCCCGAGAGCAAGAGAGCAATGATGATGCTAGGGGAGCTGTCAATCACTGCCAATTGCGCTTGGCAAGAACAGCACTTGGCAGCTGCCGCTCGCCCGGCGGCCGCAATACCGAGAAGACTAGCGTGGCCCCCCCTGCCGGCCCCGCACCTGCGGCATTGGCGTACGACTTGAAGATGCGCGCCACGCGGCTGAACAAGTTGGCCTCAGCCACAGGGCCCAGGTTGCGGCCGGCGGGCCGGGGAGCCGCGCGCACCGTCCGCGCCTGGCGGCCTGCGGCAGCAGGAGGAAAGGCGGCGGCGGCGGCGGCTGGGTGCAACGAGGCCTGCTTTCTGTCCAGCCATGCCTGGCGATCGCGGCATTGGGGCTCCTGGGTGCGCTGGCCGGCGCGCAGGCGGCCCAGGCGGCGCAGGTCTGGGGGTAGGAAGCTTCGGCACTACCGCCGGGCGCTCAGGGGGCACCGCGCACCTGCCACGGAGCTGCGGAAGTTGGACGACAGGAATGCAGACTGCCTGGAGCCGGTGGCCACCACGGAGCCGCGGCTGCACATGGCCATTGCGTCCACAGCTGCTTGCTGGCGGTGTGGGCGACGCCGATCGAGGACCGAATTGGAATGGTGCACTGGGGACCGGCTGCAAGCGGCCCTGCAGGCGCAGGCCGCAGCATGGCGGCGCCATTGGGCTGCACGGTCACAAAAACATGCTTTGGCGCTGTCATAATTCCGATAGAGCTGCAGGTAATGTCACGAACAGATCCAATCCGGGTTTGAGGCGGTGTACAGCACGGGCAGAAGTGCCCCAGCGTGTCTGAGGCTCCAGACGAGCTGTCATTCTGCCCACTTGCTCTGGGAGGATGTTGAAGCTGAACGCAATGCAGCTGCAGGACTTGCGACAGCCCTGGCAGCACCGCCGCCGCCGCCGCTGCCTGCCGCCGCTGCCTGGCCGCCCGTGCTCATTGCTCTCTATCGCACCTCGCCATCTGCAGACCTCTAGCTGCCATGGCCTCGGCCGGAGAGACGTGCACCCAGTGCTGGGTGGGCGCGCTGCAGCTGCACGAGGGCATGCTCGTCTGCGACGTGTGCGGCAGCATCCACCAGGCATGTGTGGCTGTGCTGGGCAGGGGTGGCGAGTTGGGCAGGAGGGGAGCAGCGCTTGGGGCGAGTGTGCAGACCTCTTCATTCACTGCTTCTAGAGGCATGGCAGCCTTGTTCACCTGACAGCAGCATGGCCAGCGACTGCTGGGTGGTGTCGGTGGCAAAGGGGCTGAGGGGTAAAAAGCACCTGCTGCTGTGGCGTCAAACCCTTCGCTGCTGTCTGCAAGGATTTGCTGCGCAGGCAGCACGCCTGTGTTCCCGTTTATCCGTCAGTCCATGTGTAACTGCCGGTTCCCTTGGCTCCTGTTCCGGCTGCAGGGCTTTGCGAAGCAGACGTAGGAGTGCCGGAGGTCTGCCATCCACTGTGCCCAATGATCTTGTTGTGTCTCTTTGTCCACACCGCTGGATGCAGGGCTTTGCGGAGGAGACACAAGAGTACCAGACAGGCATCAGTGATGCCCGCTTCTTCAAGTAAGTGATGCGTGGCCACTGCCTGCTGCCTGCTGCAGTTTGTGGCTCAGCTGCAGGCCTGCTCAGCTTGCCTGCACTGGCTTCACACGCCTCTGCAAGGCACAGGCACATCCGCCATGCTGGCATCAGCCAGCTGATGCAAGTGCCCAAACCCCCTGCCGCCCTGCAGGAAGTCGGAAGGCATGCAGCGGGCCAGCAGGGCAGCAGCGGCAGAGGAGGAGAAAGGCCCGCCACCGGTGGGAGAGGCGGTCAAGGCTTACGTGCAAGCCATCCAGGCGCTGTTGCAGGTGGGAGGGTGGTATGCTGGCTGTGCCTGGCTGTTGCACATGTACTGATGCTGGGAGTACCTGTGAGTAAGGCATTTAGCCACTGCTTTTCTGTCCCTGCGTCCCATTCCCATGCGTACTGCAGCACCAGGCCCAGGCATTAATCGAGCGCTTCGGAATGGACCCTGGTCTTTCCCCTGTGCTGCGAGAGCTCTGGCTGGCCTTTGTGGCACACAGCAGACTGCTGGAACCGGCGAGCATCAGGTGTGAGACCAGGGTGTGCCTGAGCTCCTCAGGCACTGATGTTGCATTCTCAGCAAGGAACCTGGCTCTGAAACACAGCTGTGGCCAGCCCTCTGCTGCAGCCGCCTAGAAACCCTGGCTGAGCAGGCGCCCGGCTCTGCCTCCGATGCGGATGACGCACCTAGCGAGGAGGAGGGTGTGCCTCGCTCAGCAACAGGCCGAGTGGTGCTGGGGCAGATGACGCACAACCGCCGCTCGATGCGCCTGCAGCACGAGATTGGACCGGTGAGGCGCCAGCCGGTGTTGCATTTGTGGGCCTGCAGTGGAGTGTGGGTGGGGCTTACGTTCAACACAAGTTGCTGTGGAGGGGTCCACGTGCGCATGTGCGGGCTAGGCTCCATGTGCCTTGCCGTGTCGAGCCGTTGGACAGCTCAGTTGTGACACTCAGCATGCACTCCAACCCCATCCTTCCATTTCTTCTCTCCCCCTGCAGATCTTGCGGCTGCAGCACACGCTGCTGCTCGTGCTGCTGGCCTGCTGGCGGCAGCAGGAGGCCGCCTCTCCGCTCGACATCACTCGCTGGGCGCTAGATGGCCACCTACCCTACCTCTCGTTTGCAGCGGCCGAGGGCGCAGGGCTGACCCAGTATCGCAACACCCTGGGGCCAGACCTGCTGGTGGCAAAAGGTGTTACAGAGGGTTGGAGGGTCGGGCATGGCACGTTTGTTCCATCGCCTGGTCTTGCAGACAGGTTGCAGGTGCGCCAGCCGCTTTGTGGCGAGCCAAGCTTCAGTCATTGCGACGGTTTCTACCTGCCCTCCGCAGGCGTGCCAACGCCCTATTACCTGCACACCCAGGCTGCTGAGCTGGCAGCCAAGCTGGGCCTGGACTGCCCTCCCATCAGTCCCGCCCTCTGGCTGGAGAGATATGTTGCCCAGCTGGAGCTGCCACAGGTGCTTGTTTGGGCTGGGCTTGGTGTTCGCATGTGCTGGCAATGGCAGGGCGGGCAGCCGGGCACTGCCATGCGTGGGCTGAAAGGCTAGACCGCCCAGATTTTTACTGCAACTGCCGTCAGTAAACTCGTGTCAACTGAGCAGCTGTCGAGGTTCTTTATCTTGTAGTATTGCCCTGCACTTGCAGGCGCTGCTGCCCGTGGCGCTGCAGCTCAGCAGCCTGTACCAGCCACCGCTGCTGCTGCTGCCGACGCAAGTGCTGCGGCCGGCCCGGCATCCATGGGCACACCTGATGGCAGCACTGGTTGTTGCAGGTGGGCAACTGGGCAAGCTAGCATGAGCTTTGCGCTTGGCATTGCTACTGGGGCAAGCGTGCATGCACCCATGGATGCCGCGTTGCTGCTGTTCGACAGCCTCTCCCAGCTGTGATCACCAATGCTTCCCTCCCCGCAGCCAAGCTGTGCTATGGTCTGGACGGCCGGAACCACAGCGTGCCTAGCGCGCCGCCGCCGCCCGCCTGGCACGACTGGGCGCAGCGCCAGGCTCGCACGCTGGCCTCAGTGTCTGCATATCCGCTGTCCATCCAGGAGGTAGGAACACGGGCCCAGTTTGTTGCCAGCTGCTGCATTTGGTGTTGCTGGTTGCCATATGCCGGTGCGGCGAAGCTTGCCAAACCTTTGGCCGAGCTGCCCCTGGCCTCTGTCTGATGCACTGCAGGCAGCGCAGCTGGACGATGGAGGGCTGAGAGCATACCTGCAGTACCTTCAGAGCGGCCTGTTTGCCAGCTTTGCGCCGCCTCCAGAGCTTGAGTCTGTGCACCGGCTGTTCACTCGGCTGGCGCTGCCACCTGAGGAAGAGGGCGGGGGCAGCGGCGGCGCAGGGGCGGGCAGCGGTGCAGGCGCAGCCCAGCAGCAGCAGCAGAATGGTAGGCGGCAAGGCCAGATAGAGCGAGGTGAGCAGCTGGAGCCACAAGGGCGGCAGCAGACCCAGCAGCGGCAGGCGCAGCAACAGCAGGAGCAGGAGCCAAGCCAAGCAGGCGGCGCAGCAGCCTACACATTTTACGGCACAGCCCAGGGCAAGGCGATACGGCGGCAGCTGTTCCATGCCGACTATGTTGCTCTGCTGGTGGCCTGCTCGCCGATGGTCTGGCTGCTGCCCGAGAGCCTGCATGAGGTGCGCAGGGCTGGGTGGGTGCTTCAGTAGTTCACGGCTGGCAAGAGCGGCTGATTGGTTGCTCTGCCTTGAAATGGACGCGACGGTACAAATCTAACCGGGCGGCAAGCAGTGGAAACACAGCGGTCTTGCTACTGACGCTTTGCCTGTGATCCTCTGGCTTTCTTCTGCAGGTGGTGTCAGCCCTGGAGCAGCAGATGATTGGCGCCGAGTGCGAGGTGGCCTACCGCTACAACGCCCAGGAGCAGGCTCGCCTGGCCCGGCTGGAGGTGGAGGCGGCCTGGCAGAAGTGAGGCCCTGGGTTTTCTTGTGGGGGTCGGCTAAGGTGTCTTGCAAGTTGGCAGGGGAACGTTGAAGGGCAGAGACTACTTCTTGCAACACGGGCAAGGGCGTGTGGGAATGCAGACGGCTGCATGCCAGCCGCACTAAAATGACCGGTGTGCCACGGCGCCGCTCTGCACCCGCACCGCACTCAGCACCACCCAGCAGCCGCGCATCTGCTCGCTCCCCTGGTCTGCTCTGCAGGCTGTGGCAGGAGGAGCAGCGGCAGGAGCAGCTTGCGAAGGAGGCTGCAGAGAGAGCGGCAGAACAGGAGGCGGCGAGTATGGACAGTATGGAGGAGGACTCGGAGTAGCTTGCGCAGCAAAGTGAGCTGTAAAAACTGGAGAGGACCAAGAAGAACAGAGGCACTTGCTGGTCCGTTGCCGAGCAGCTGCCGTCAGATGGGCGGCGGCACGCTCGACAGTGGGGTTCAGGTCGCCTGTGGGCGCCCGGTGATCCAATTCAATCGCCCCACTCGCTGCCAGGGCCTGTGGACCGCAGAATGGCCCGAAACAGCCGGACGCGCCTTTGAGCGGGAGTTGCTGGGCCCGAGAGCCCCGTGAGCAGACCATGTCGGGCCTGAGGGGTCTCGGATCGCTGCACTCACTGCTGGGCAGGGACCCGACCAAGCGGCGTGCCCCGAGCGCCGCTCCAAGCGGCTCCAGCGCGCCCCAGCCCGCAGCCGGCAGTCCCGAGAGCGCCAACGGTGCCCAGGAGCCCGCAGAACCGGCGCCACGTGCGTCAGGCGCAGCTGCTGCCGCCGCCGCTGCCGCCGCCGCTCCAGCCCGGCCGCCAGCCGCCACGACCTCTCGCCCGCCCTCGCCGCTCAAAGCCGGCAACGTGCGATGCCCAGTGTGCAACCGGCAGCTTCCCAACGACGATGCAGCCGTGAACTCGCACATTGGTGAGCCCTTGGCTTGAAACATGCCTGGCGACGCTTGCTATGCGCCGTTGCATTAGGCGCTGCTGCCTGCCCTGTGACACAAAATGCTCGCGGCCTGCTACAACACAAGTTGAACACCCGCTGGCTGCGCTGCACCTGCCTACAGACAAGTGCCTGTCCAAGGGCGCGCTGCAGAAGCGCACGCAGCAGGCCAGCATCTTCCGCTTCGCCGCACCAGTGCGCCCCTCGCCCAGCACCCAGCAGCCCTCAGCGCAGCAGCACCAGCAGCAGCAGCAGCAGGCTTCCAACACGGCGCGACGGCGCAGCGGAGGCGGCGACTCGCTTGCTGCCAGCGCAGCGGCTGCTGCCAGCCAGATTCTGGGTGCTGCTGGCAGCCGGCCAGAGGAGATTGACCTCACAGATGACTGCCCCTTAGTGCCAGCGGCCAGCAGCCCTGCAGGCAGCTCGCGAGGCAGGGGAGACGATAAGCTAGAGCAGCATGGGCTGCAGCAGAGGCAGCAGCAGCAGAGGCAGCAACAGCAGCAGCAGCAGCGGCAGAGGCAGCAGAGGGAGCAGGGGCGGGCAGGTGCCCCTGCCTCACCCTCAGTGTCCTGGCCATCTGATGATGCGCCCAGCGATGATGAGGTGCAGCAGCAGCAGCAGCAGCAGTCCCAGGAGCAGCGCCCGAGCTTTCCGCCCCAGCAGCGCAAACTGACGCCTGCCCAGGCAGCATCTGGCAGCCAGGGCGGCAGCCAGCCGCTGCGGGCAGGCGGCGCAGCTGCACTGCAGCAGGGCGGCTCGCTGCGGCGCTTCCCTTGCAACATTGTGGGCCGGCAATTCCAGAGGCACGGCGTGGCCTGCCGCAGCGGACAGGTGCGCTAGGGTAGTTGTTTTCATGGCTGGCAGGTTACTTTGTGTGGAAATGCAGCGGTTTTTGAGTGCGCATCTGCTTGCTTCATGCTGTGCTGTGCTGCGCTTCGCTCTGCCCTCCTGCAGCCGCTGGCTGTGGAGCTCGAGCCGGACAACTGTTTGCAAAGCTCCCGCTGCTCTTTATTCGCAAATTACATGAGGTCTCCTTGCTCCCTGCAGCTGCTGGCGGTCGAACTCGAGCCAGAAAACCCTCGCGACCCCAATGCTGTGCTGGTGCTGCACAGCGACAGGTGAGGCCATTGATTGGCGGATCGCTGCATCTTGATGATGCACACAAGCTGCCTGTCGTTCCCCAGCAAGCGCGTTTGTCAATCGCAACGCCCTTTGGGCAACCACCTCCCAACTTGCGCTGCAGCCGGCTGGCAGTGGGCCATCTGCCGCACGTGGTGACTCGCCACCTGGCGCCGCTGATGCGCGCCTCGCAGGTGTGTGGGCGGCAAACTGCCGTGTTACTTGATGCTAATATCTCAACAGTGTGAGCTGTAGCTGCTGCCTTGATAGCAGGACTCGTGGTGCGTGCCTGACAGGTGAGGGAGGGCGTGGGCAGGTGTGACGGCGCCTTGCACTGGTAACTGCCAAGTCGGCCCGGGTTTCACTGTCTCTGCTGCTCTGTTTTGGTGCGCTGCGCTGCGCTGCTGGTGTGAAGCTGCCGCCATCACGGGCACAAACTCAAACTCCAATTTCCAATTTCCAACTCCCAAAGCCCAACTGCAAAGTCCAACTCGCAAAGTCCAACTCGCAAAGTCCAACTCGCAAAGCCAAACTGCAATTCCCAAAGCCAGACTGCAATCTCCAACTCCCAAAGCCAAACTCCAATCTCCAACTCCAATCTCCAACTCTTCAAAAGCCAAACTCCAATGTCCAACTCCAAAGTCCAACTCCAATCTCCAACTGCTAAAATCCAACTTCCAAAGCCAAACTCCAATCTCCAACTCTTCCAAAGTCCAACTCCAACCCCGCCAAACTCAAACTCCGTTGTTTGCAGGTCACTGCCGAGGCGGTGGTGCTGGAGGAGCCTCTGGGCGAGAAGGAGCCGCTGCTCGTTGAGCTGCAGGCAAGGGGCAGCACATCAGTGCCTGATCCTGGGACTTATGCAGCACCGTGCTGCTTCCTACACATGGGCACTTTTCACGGGCAACATGCGTTGCGGTGACCCGCCTGCATGCCGCCAGCGCCGTTGCCTGTGATGCGACAGCAAGCCGCCCCCACCGCCTTCGGCCCTCCTGCTGCCACAGGTGGCGCTGCAGCCGGCTGCCCCTGGCGCCTCTCCGCGCGCCGCCGGCCGTCTGAACGCCGCTCTGGGCCGTGCACAGGATGCTGCGGCAGCGCATGTGCAGGCGGGGCCGCAAGCCACGGGGGAGCGCCTGCATGCCAACTTCCTGGCTGTGCTGCAGACTGTGCAGCAGCACGACTCACACTTGCTGGATGAGCTGGAGACGAGCTTCATCGCTGCATACAAGGTGGGCTGATTTGGTGGTGTGCCCGCAGCTCATGCGCGCTCAGCTGTATGCCGCCATGCCCGTCGAGCCTGCCATCATGCATTAGCCGCGCCAAGGAAAATGCTTGTCGCTTGCCACCCCAACCACACCCCCGCATTCCGTGCTTCCCCACACCTGCAGGCGCTGCCGCTGCCCGCCCAGTGCCTCTACCTTCGCCTGTTCCAGCGCAAGGGGTCGCTCTTCCGCATCGCTTCCCTGGCTTACAAGGAGGTGCCCGATGCAGCGGCGGCGGCGAAGCAGCTTGCGGAGGCAGGCCTGGCGGCGGTGCTAGCACATGAGCAGTGCGGCAATATGGGAAGCCCTGTGGCAGGTGGACCGGGGCAGCAAGCGGGCAGCTCCAGCGGCAGCGGCGCTGACAGTGGCATAGCTGCCATAGCTGCCACAGACTGGCGGCAGCTAGCAGACCTGCTGACAGTGCCTGAGCTGGCTGCCCTGCTGGCCGCCCGCCGCTTCCAGCTGTCCAACACAGCGGTAGCGGGCGTCTTTCGGGGCGGCGGCAACGGTGCAGGCGGCATGCCCGCACGCAACCGGCAGCAGCTTATAGAAGCGTTAGAGCGTGGGGCGGCACCTGCCCAGCTGGCCACCTGGCTGCTGCAAGCGGCAGGGCCGGTGCTGCAGCTGGCTGAGCAAGCGTGCGAGGCAGTGGAGCGCCTGCAGCGCCTGTTTTTCCTGAACGAGGGCCAGAGCCTGTCGCAGGTGGGCTGGTGTTCACTGTCAAACTGCCTGCATAGGGGAAGGGCATATCTGTGTATCCGGCGGCGGCCTGCAGTAAACAGCAGCTGGGTGGTGCCTGCGTGGCTTGGCAAACACATTTCAAGCATCGCTTAGCCTGCATTGTTAGTGCCACACCTGCTGCCCGGCCTGTCTGCAGTTCCTGGCTTCGGACATGGGCGCCCTGCAGTACCCGCAGTACCAAGTGAGAGGGATATCCAGCTTGTATTGGACTGCATTGGCTGCGTGCAGCTTAGGATGAGCTGCCCGGGTGGCATGTGGCGGCGTTGCTGCCCATGCAACCACGTGCGGTGGCAGCCCTCACACTCGTGGTGTCACGCCTACTCAGCTGCATAGAGGTTGTCGCACTGCCCTCTGCTGTCCTGCAGGTGCACCGCAGCCACCAGGCGTTTGCCAGCCGGCAGGAGCTGCTGGATTATGAGGCAGCGCTGCGCCATGCTGGGCAGCTCACGGATGCCTTGGAGGTAAGCGCAGGCAGGCTGTGTATTGCTTAGATGCTTGTGTGCGGGCAGCTGACGGGATGCTTCTAAAGGTGAGCGAAGGCGGGCAAGGGAGGCGTGAACTGCCACCGCATAGCTTCTGTACACCCCATGACCGCTGGAGTGCGTGCACGTGTGTGCCTGCTCTGAATAGGAGGTCGACTTGCATCCCGCTCCAATTTCGCAAGCCTCAACCCGTCTGAAATGCAGGCCAACGGCGTGGCGGCGGCGGAGCAGGCGTTGCAGCCCGCCTGGGCAGCCCTGGACGCCAGTTTGCACAAGCAGGAGCGGGACGGCACGCCCGCCTTCCTGCGCCAGTTTGACGCAGGTGAACAGCGGTGGACATGTGTCGCTATGCTATGCTGTGCTTGGCCTTCTGCCTTCTGCATGGGCTTGCTGCCCCCAGGCTGAAGCCAGTATGATGTCGTTGACTTTATTGTTCTGCCTTGCACAGGCATTGTGCACTGCTCCAGGGCCACTGTGGGCGTCAGCTGGAGCTTCTAGTGTCATCACACTGCTCAAACGCTCCGACTTCTGCACTGCAGGCTTTGTGTACTGCTCCATGGCGACTGCAGGCGTGAGCCTGCTGGAGCGGCAGAAGCGGTACCAGGAAGCCATCGACCGCCTGCACCAGCTGCTTGGTAGGCCTTGGGTGGCCAGGTGGCGGGGCATGTGGAGGGGCTTGCTGATCACTTACATGCAATTTGCGCAGCAGATGCTTGTCATGTTCGTGACTGTTCCAGCCACGCAAGCATCCTCACAAAACTGCTCTCACACTGCCTCGCAGGCGGCGCCTGCTGCCTTTCGCGCCGCGGCGACTGGTGGACGCGGCTGGCCACCAACTTGGTGCACCTGAAGCGCAAAAATGAGGCGCTGGAGCAGGCAAGGCTGAAGCACTCACCTGTTGACTGTGCCGTCCAGCATGCTACCATTGTTGGGTCCTGCTTGCCACGGCTGTGGAAGACATACTGCCTTTCATCCGTGCTCCTGCTTTTCACCCTTTTGTTGGTCCTGCCCTATCAGGTGGAGGCGGCACTGGCCGATGAGTGGCTGTCGCGCGGCGACCGCCTTGGGTTGCAGCGCCGCTGGCTGCGCCTGGGTGCGTCAGTGCTTGCGCGGTTGGGACTGGGATGGCTAGTGTCGCGGCTTGGAATGTTGCTTTGTGCGCCATTGTGCATCTGGGACCAGCGGGCGGCACGTGTACACGCTGCAAACGGCGGTATGCACCCCTGCCTCCTCTCCCTTCCCCCCTGCCTGCAGCCAAGGAGCCGGCCAACGCGGGCGGTGCGCCGCGCCGCTGGGTGGTGCCGCCCTGGGCCAAAGCGGCCGGCTGGGAGCCGCCGGAAGTGCGCATTGTGGGTCGGCCGCTCAACAACACCACAGGCACGGAGAGCTCAGGGGGGCGAACCTTCCTTGCGATTGAGCTACAGCCCTGAGCATGTGCGTTGTGTTTGGTTGGCGGTCACTTCATGCTGTCTGCACTGCAGGAACCAAGGCACGTTTGACCGGTTGGGACAGGTGCACTTGCTGACATCCATGCAACGTGCATTCTGTCTGTCTGCAGGCTAAGTCGCGCTTCTATGGCTGTAATGGCTGCGCAGTTCACACATCGCAATCAAACCCATTGCATATCATGCTCTTTGTCTGATTATCTGCAGGCACCAAGTCGCGCTTTTATGGCTTTGACGATGCACAGTGCACTGTGGAGGAGCTGGCCCTGCAGGTGAGCGCAGCTGGGACATGGCAGAAACATGTCAAACCCCAGGTTGCTTGCAGCCTTTGCATGCCACCTAACCAGCCTTCACCTGCCTCCTCAACTCATTGCAGTACTATGCAACCGAGGATGGCGGCGGCTGGCAGGGCATGCACAGGTGCGCGCCGGGCTCCTTACCAGCAAAGCTGCCGGGTGCCACCAGCTGAACTGATGGAGTGACTTTTGTGTTGGTTTGCGGCACTGGTGTGGCTGCCTATCAACACTCCCACACGTCCTCTGTTGCTGCAGCGAGGGCGGCATCTGGGCCACGCTCTGGGGCCTGCTGCTGGTGAGTCCTGCTGCTTTTGCTTTGACTTCCTGCCAGGCAGCTGCGGCAGGACATGCACAGTGTGGCTGCCGGCAGCGGGACTGCAGTTGCAGCAGCGAATGAACCCACTCTGTGCAACACGCGCCTCAACTCCAGCCAGGTCAAGTCAAAAGGCGTTTGTTTGTGCTGACGCCACCTCTCTTCGCCGTTCTTTCTGCAGTGGCCCTTCCCTTGCTCATGCAGTAAAATGTGGTCCTTATCTCAATAATGTCCTCTGCAGTGGGAGGTGCTCTTCATGCCCGTGCCAGACGTCTTCCGCACACGTTTCCAAGTGAGGCGCCCGCCCTGCCTGGCGTCGCTTGCTGCAGCCTGTGCATGGCTGCGCCTGCATTGTGACCACTCGTGCCCGGCAGCGGGCTGCCCACCTGTGTTCATTGAGCGTCTCCGGACTTACGATGCCTTTACTCTATGTGTAGACGGCACCTTTGGACCTAGACACTCCCCTGTTCTACCCGGCTCGCAAGGTGAGAGCCTTGTGCGGCCGCCTTGCATGGGCCACAATCCCATGCTGCCTGCATGCGCTCCCGCAAAACTCATAGCAGCTGCAATGTCTGGTGTGCCATGACTAAGCCAATGCACTCTTCTTCCACGTTCTCATTTCCAGGACGCGATTGAGGAGTGCCTGGCCCGCATCGCGGCCGGCCAGGCGCCCGCCATGCTGCGCAGCGCATGGGCGCAGCACCGCGGGACGATGTGCCGGGGCGTGAACTGGGACAGGTGCGGGGCCCGCTGGGCAGGCGGTTGCATGTATCATTTGAGAAAGAATTGTCGAGGTTTGAGTTGGATCGCGTGCATGCAGACAGGCTTATACTTGTGCTCGGCTTATTCGAACTGGCAGGCACTCCCTGAAGGATCTGCAGCTGGTGCTCGAGTGCATCAGCAGTACATACATCAGGTCTCTTTCTGCTTAGTCTAGGTTTTGTTGTGATCCGAATCTGCAGGCACTCTCTTGAGGACCTGCAGCTGGTGGCCGAGTGCATCGGCGGGCCGGGCCTGGCGCAAGTGTGCCGCCTGCTGGCGCAGGACCACGGCGGCTGGTCGGGTGCGGTTACAGACAGGGGAAGCTGTTTGCTATGGCACCTGTGCGTGCCTGCCTCCTTCCTTGCAGCTCCTTCTCCTACCGCTTCAACATAATGCCTGCCCCCTCTATGTCTCGCCTCACGGGCTTCTCTTCCCTCCTCCTGTTGTGCCCATATAGGCGGCATGCCAGACCTGCTGCTGTGGCATGCCGGCCGGCGGGCGGCCAAGCTTTCTGAGGTCAAGGGCCCTCGAGACCGGCTGTCAGACCAGCAGCGCGCCTGGATGGCCGCACTTTCAGGTGGGCAGCATGCGCCGAGGTTGGCATGGTATTTGCTCTGCAGGGTGCTGCCTGCTGCAGTAAGGCTGCCACGCTGCCACTTGTCGCTCATGCCGGCAGCCATCAATGAGTGCACTGTGCTGCCTGAACATGCACATGCACCCGCGGTGTCAGTCTGTCTCCAGTACTACATCCCGATCGCTGTGCAGAGGCGGGCACTGCAGGCGGAGGTGCTGAAGGTGGTTGGGCCGGAAGCACGCTGTATGCACCCACGAGTTTGAAATATCCACTGCATCCGCCACCCCTGTTGCAGAGGCGGGCCTGCGGGCGGAGGTGCTGAAGGTGGTGGAGCCGGAGGCGAGCGGCGCCAAGAGCGGTGGCGGCGGCAGGAAGCGCAAGAAGCGCTGAGCCTGCTGCCTGGCTGTACAGCATGGCTGCACCTTGTATGCGCCTGAAGTCTCATTGCGAAGCAGCTCCTTGGATGTAATGTGGCACCCAGCAACCGCCGCTGTCCAGCCTGGCGGGCGGAGCGCCCGTGCGCCCCGGGATGCGGCAGCACCACCAACATACTTTCCTCGAAACTCTCAGCAGCAACTTGCTTCTGCCGTGGTTGCCATGGGAAAGAAACGAATGGCCTGCATGCTGCTGGTGCACCCAGGTTCCGGATGCAGGAGCGGGCAAGTCGGCGGGGCACGCCTGCCGAGCTTGGCGATGCATGCCCTCGGCCGACCTGTCTGCCCTTCTGCTACGCCTCCCTGACCTCTCAGCCCGCCGACGTGCCCCGATCAGCGCCGCACGCCGCTCTCAAGCTCTACCTGAACGCGCCGCGGGCGCTATGCAGGCTGGGCGTCCGCCCCTCCGCTGGGCGGCCGTGCCTGCCACGCAGGCCCGCTAGGCCGGCGCAGCGCCGTCGAGCGGAGCCAACCACACAGGCGTCGGCCGCCGCCGCGCCTCCGCCGCCCAGCGACAGCGGCGAGGTGAAGAAGACTGAAGATGTCGTGAAGAACAGCGCGCCTTCACCAGTGAGTGGGCTGTAGCTTGATTGCAGGCTGGATAGTCCCCTTCATGTGTGTTGCAGCAATTCAAATTGCTCCCAGTGGGAGCACCGCTGGTGTCACCTCATGGAGCCTTGCCTTTCCCGCCCTTTTTGTGCGCCTCGTGCAATGTGTCAGCACATATGGTGCTCACCACTAACTGCAGCTGCCTGTGCACCTCCACTTCCTGCAGGTGCCGTGGTGGCTGCAGTGGCTGGAGTGGCCGCAGCAGGTGGCGTCCCGCTGGCAGCAGGCGGTGCTCGAGGCGCAGCTGCGGCACAACGCTCGCCAGGCGGCCATTGACAAGCTGATCAAGGACTGCGAGGACCTCACGCTGAGCATGCAGCAGGATTCGGGGGACATCCGGCGGAACAATCAGAGCTTGAAGGAGCGGATCGAGAAGCTGGGGGACAGCAAAGGCCAGCGGCAGCAGGCCGCAGCCAAAGCGTCATCGCCTCCCACCCTGCCTGGCGCGGGTCCATGGCCGGCCCCATCCTCCACACCTGCGCCGGGCACCAGCTTTGCACGGACTGCCGCCGCCAACGCATCGGCTGCCGCCGCCATGGCCTGGGCCTCTGCTGCTGCTGGCCACGAGGCGGCTGCCGAAGCCGCAGAGCAGCGTGCCGAGACGCAGCCGGCCACTCATGCGGCGGCGGCGGCAACAGAGTGGCGGCTGGCTGCGGCCGCCTGGCGGGCCGCGTTTGACGACCTGGATGCGGCGGCACAGGCTGATCCAGAGGCAGAGTCTGTGCAGCAGGCGGTGGCGGCGGTGGAGGCAGCGATGGCCTTTAGGAAGCTGTGCGACATGCAGGAGTGACAGCTTCAGTGCGATTGTGGTACGCGCTGGCCGTTGCAGAAGCGGCGGCCGGCTGTCATCCTAGCTGCGGATTTTTCATTCTAGCTGGCTTTTCTGGCCCTGCGCCTGGTCGTACTAATTCCTTGCCTGCCCTTGTATTTGCTCCCTGATAACCAAAGCTGACTCACTGCCCAAGGTCTCGGTGCATTCTCCCCAACACTGTACCGCCTCTGAACCCTCCCTGGTCCCTGTACTAGCGACACTTGATTCACCTTTACGGCCTGCCGCTGCCCTAGTGGTGCAATCAAGTTCAGCGAACATAGACAGGCAGGTCATGCCTTGGCTGGCGGTTGCGGCAAGAAGTAAAAGAAGCGTTTGCTGGCATTCAGAGTGAATGGGATGTCGGGCTAAAGTGGCAGCTGTCAGGATGGGGAGCAGCGACGCAATGCTGCAGAGTTGAGTGCTGTGCCCGGCGGGCGGCGAAAGCGACCACTGGCGGGAGCGATCACACCAACTGGGCGCATTCTGCACGGCTTTACTGTCACGCTTAATCGCAGCCCAGCACCGGGGAAGCCCGCTTGCGGCGGCTGCGCGGGCGGGCAGCCGCGAGCAGCTGGCCGGGCGCTTTGCAGCGCAAATAGACGGCGGAATGGCCGGCGGCGGCTGCGTCACGCCCTACGAGCTGGCGGTGCTTGTGCACGCCTGGCTGCACTCGCAAGGCTTCAGCAAGACAGCGGCTAGTTTCAAACGGTGCGCTCTCCGCTGTGTCATCGTCGCCTGTTCGATCTGCAGGGCGCGCAGGCCGCCCAGCTGCCCCTAGCTGCCGCCGCCGTCCTTGCCGCCGCCGTCCTTGCCGCCGCCATCCGCTGCGGCCGGCGTTCTGCTCCAGTGCACATCACGTCCTGCTCCGGCCTCCCTCTCCCCCCGCTGCAGCGAGGCCAAGCCGCTGTTTTGTGTGGCGGGCGGCACAGCCCCGCCTCCGGGTGTGCGCAGCCTGCTGGAGCTGCTCAACGATTATGTGCGTCTGAAAGACCTGGAAACCCGGCGGCTGGCGCTGGCTGGGCGCAACACACTGGCCCGCCGCCTGCTGGAAGCCGTGGATCTAGAGGCCGGGCAGCAGCAGCAGGCGGTGACAGCAGAGGCGGCGGCAGCGGCCGCTCAGCAGCAGCAGGCGGCGGCGGCAGCGGCGGTTGTGCAGCAGGTGCAGCAGCCCCTGCACTCGTTTGTGCCAGTGCTGCACAGCGACGGCTACCCTTTCGGCCAGCCGGCACCGTACCTGCAACCTCTCGACCTTGCAGCCGCAGCGGCTGCGGCGCCCATTGCAGTCGGGCAGCAGCAGCAGCAGCAGCAGCACGGCGGCACGCCAGGCCGGCACCGCAAGGGCCAGCCCCGCAAGCGGCAGCGGCTGGGCGATGGCGATGCAGCAGCAGCCGCAGCGGCAGCGGACGGCCTGGGCGGCGCAGGCATGATGCCAGGCGGCCTGTTTGGCGATGGCGGCGGCAGTGGAGCGGGGTGGGGCTCTCCAATGGACATTTTGAACCAGCCGATGGATGCTGGGGGCCTAGAGGCGCTGCTGGACGATGGGCCCCTGCAGGTCAGTGCAGCTAATGCTCGAGGCTTCAGTCAACAATCTGCGGCCCAGTTGGATGCCTGCACTTTGGAGGCATGCCGGGGCGCACACAAGCACAACAGCCTTGCGTGCCTGCTGCTGCCATGCTGCATCGCTAGTCTGCATGCCCTGCCCGCCCGCAAACCCAGCGCTCCCACTGCTTCCCTCGCCCTGCCACAGAAAGCCTTTGCGGAGCACCTGGCCCAGCACATCAACACCACTGTGTTTGGCGTGCACCCACATGCGACAGAGGGCGGGGCAGCCGAGGCGGCGGCGGCGGCAGCAGGCGGCGCCCAGCACACAGCAGGGGCAGCAGGGGAGCCGGGCGGTGAGAGTTACTTGGGGCACTTCATGGCGGATCCCCAGATGGTGCTGGCTGAGCTGCCCACTGACCCAGAGGTGCTGCAAGTGCTGCAGCAGGTGGTGCGGCCCCCCACAGCCTCGCCGCCCCACACCCGCCCCACCTCGCGGCAGCAACCTCAGCAGCAAGGGCAGCAGCAGCAGCAGCAGCAGCAGCAAACACAGCAGCAGCAGCAGGCGGCAGAGGCGGTGCATGCGGTGCCGCGGCCTGGCAGCGGGCGCCGGCGGCAGCAGCAGCCAGTGCGCCGAAGCGCTCACAGCGTGGCTCCTGCAGCGCAGCACGAGGGGGCGCCGCAGGCAGCGGTGCAGCAGGCGGGTCCCGTGCTGCCCATAGTTGCAGCTCCTGAGCAGCATGCAGAGCAGCCTGCAGCAGTGGAGGCAGCAGCAGACAGGCGGCAGCCCGAAGCGCAGCAGCAAGAGCAGCGAGAGGAGCGGCAGCCTGAGCAGCAACTGGTGCAAGCAGAGGAGCAGCAGCAGGCAGAAGAGGAGCATGAGCAGCAGCCGGACGAGCAGCCACCCGCTCAGAGTCAGCAGCATGCAGCGCAGGAGGAGGAGGAGGAGGGGGAGCAGGTGCAGTTTGCAGCAGCAGAGAGGCCAACAACCGGGCAGCGGGAGCAGGATGCGGCAGCAGCTGCCATTGCAGCAGCCACGCGAGCAGGCAGCCGGGTGCCCCAGCAGGCACAGCAGCAGGCTCAAACTGCAGCGCCCAGCACAAGCCAACAGCAGGGGCTGCAGCAGGCGCCAGAGAGCAGCGCTCTGCATGCTGAGGGAGCCAGTGCTGCAGCCGCCAGCCAGCCAGCAGAGCACCAGCAGCAGCCAGCGTCGCCAGCGGCAGCAGCGGGAGCGGATGCAGCGCCTTCTGCGGCCCAAGCTGCCACCGCGCCCCGCAGCCAGCAAGCGCTGCTGCAGCCGCCCGCCGCCGCCGTCGCCGCCAAGCGCATTCCTTCCAGCCACCTGCCGGCTGCGGCGCATGCGGCCATACCTGCTGCAGCAGCGGCTGCGCCAGCTGCAGTGGCGGCAGCCCCCAAGGGAGCGGAGGCGGTGGCTCAGCAGCTCAAGGCGGCCATGGCTGAGATGGACCTGCCAGCCAGCCGGGACCAGCTGCTGCAAGAGCTGGATGAGCTGGACGATCTGGACTTGTCTTGAACAGCTAGATAGCATTTATCAGATATGTATGGAATATTTTCGGCTGGGCTGCGCCGCCTGTCCCACTGTGCGCCTCAGCCGGCCGGCTGCTTGCTGGGTCCACGTGGCTGCTGCAAAAGTGTGTGCTGGATTCTGTACACGCTGTGACCATCTGACTCGCTTTGACATCTGACCCATCCATGCCACCTTGTGCACTTGTTCACCGTCAACATGAGTGTAACTTGCCACGCATGTATGCAGAATTTATTACAGTGGGCGCAGCAGAGGGCGGCCCAAGGGACAGGGTACACAGCTTTAATATTGATCAAGCAGTGCTGGGATCATATGGAAAAGACGAGTGCATGTTGGCACACAAAATTGGGGGGCGCGCTGCCAAGTGAGCAGCGCCCAAAGCAATGCCTGCCGCTGCACAATGCAGGCAGGTGCGGCGGCGGGAATGGTGCAACGGGTAGCGCAGCATACAGGGGACAGGGGTGTGTTGAGGGGCTCAGCAACAGGCTGGCATGGGCCTGGGTGCAGAAGAAGCTGTTCAGGCGACCCGGCTGCAATGCACGGGTTGCCGCTGCAAGCTGTGCCTCGGCCGACTAGGAGTCCAAGCAAGCGCTTGGCATCACAAATGCGGTCACCGTTCGAGCTCAATAGCCAAGTCCTCCAAAATGCCCTCCACCTGACAGTTGGAACGGGTGGAAAGAGGCACTAGAATCGGCACACCATGCTGCCGCACATGCGGCAGGTGCTTGCAGCTGCGCATCGATGCCAAATTAAAGCAACTGCTTAAGTCCAAAGTTCACAACAGCTGTGTGCCTCGCACCTGCTTCTTGAACACCTTCTTGGTGATGTCACCAATCTTCTGGGGAGGCGCCAGGCTAGGCCGCACTGACAGCCGGTGCCGCACCTGGCAGCAATTGGGGCAGCAATGGAAGATGCAGCAACCAAGCAGTAGCAGTAGCGCAGCTTGTCTGCCCCTGGGCAACCACTTGTGCGCATGCAGGCTCACACAGTGCAGCACAGGGTGCAGACCGGCACGTGCCACTGCACGCCCCCAGCACCCCCACCATCCGCCCACTGCACCCCGATCAGCTCCCCGCTCACCTCGGTCAGGCCGCCCTCGGCCGCCGGCTGCACGTGCCAGCTCCCCACAAATTCTTTCATGAAGGCCGATTGGATGAGCGAAAAGGTGAGCTTGCGCTGCGAGGCGTCCTCGTGCACGTTCAGCTCGGTGACAAAGGTGCCGCTGCACATTAGGTGGAGGGATGAGCATGCCGATCACACAGTTAGCCAAACAACCCCCAGCACTCCTGAGCCGAGTAAACCCTGCTACGTATCATGGTAGTCAATCCAAAGCGCCTGTACGCACCTAAACATGAGGAAGGCCCACTTGCACGTCTGCACCAGCTGCTTGCTGCCCGAGGACTCATCGTGCCGCACCTGCACAGGGCATACAGCAGGGCTAATCGAGCTCACACAGAAGGCATGTCAGCATGCATGCAGCTGTCGGCAGCCTTATTATGGGTGCAACTCCAGCAGCTAGACAGGTTTGACCCACAAATTTCAGACAGCAGCAAGTAGAGGCAAGTAAAGGCATGGAGCACAGGCAGGTGTGTTGGGGTGATGTGCAGGGCAGCAACAAGTGGGTTGACCGCTTCCAGCAGCGTGCCCGCCAGCTGCCGCCTGTCTGCCGGCCCACCTGAGAGGTCTCTACATTGTGAAACACCCGTGGCAGCGCTTCATAGTCTGTCAGCACCTGCGAGCAAGCAGGGGCGGTTTGCTGGCACGTCAGCACTCAAGCAACAGCAGGCGCCGGCAGAGCAGCACAGCAATACCATGAAAAGCAGTGCAGGTAATCCACAAGCATGTAGGCCCAGTCAACATCGCAACGCGAAGGTGGCGGCTGCACCCAACAGCTATGTACAACCCCAAATGAGCTCACTCGATACACATCGTCAGCTGAGGCCGTGCTCAGCAGGCAGCCCTGCACAGCAGGCATAGCATAAGGTGCACTGTCTGGTCTACAAACAACAGCGGCAGGCGTTGAGCACAGCTGCTGGTCAAACAGGGCATTTCGAGGGAGCGTGTGCAAGCGGCGCGGTACGCAGCAGGCATCGTGCAGGCATCGGTGCTTGCCCCGCCCAAAAGGTGGCCAGCACGCGCCTGCACGGTGTAGCAGCCGTCCTCATACTGGATGTTTTCAATGTCCACGCTGCTAGTCACGTCCATATCCAGCTCTACTGACGCTGCGTGGGCTATGCCCAGCTGCCGCGCCTGCCGCGGTTGGAGCGGCGGCAGCTGCCGCCGCCGGTGCCGCGCCGCCGCCGTCGCTGCTGGCGCGCCACAGGCCAGCTGCAGCGTCTTCAGCGATGCGCTGGCCATGCCTGCTGTGTGTCTGGCGTGCCAGGGGCGGCTGTCAGGGCTGGTGGCTCAAGCTCGGAAGCCGAACGGTCTGAAGTGCGTCTCTCAGCACCAGGCTGCCGCACAGCGAAATCAACAAGCACTGACCGCGACAGCTGGGCAACGCACTGGCCAGATTTCCCACCCAGCCTGAAGTGAGTGCTGCCTGCTTTGCCGCCGCTGCCTGCTGCGCTTCTGAAATGCTGCTCGTTGAACACTTTCGCACTTGCACGACACTGCAGGTGTTTGTCAGCGTCTCGGCGGGGCACCAGGCCGCTCTCCGCACAGGCGGCAGCGCTCGCGGCACCCAGGCTGCACGGGAGGCCCCCTCGCGCTGCGACCGTCTTGAACACATGCAGCACTTTCACGACCCGCACATCAGCCCGCAGTTCACGCGGCCCACCAAGGCGAGCACACTGTTGCTGCTCGCTCCGCTGCCTCGCTGCCCTGAGTCACCCCTGGTCGCACAGATCACGTGGCGACATGTCAATTGCGACGCCCGCCGCCCCTCCACGGCTTCCTCGCGGCACCGCCATCACCGCCGCCGCCGCCGCCGCTCAAGCACCTCCCCCCCTTTTCACGCTCCATTGCAGGTCATCCACTTCCGCAACCTGCCCTTCGACCTGACGGGCGAGGAGATCCGGGAGTTTTGCGCGCCCTGGGGCACCGTGGTGGCGGTGAAGGAAAAGGTGGGTGCTGGCTGGAGAGGGGGCGCTTGGTGGTGGTGCAACGGAGCAATGCTGCCCTTGTAGAGGGCATGTGGCTGCAGACGAATGCCCTGGCAAACGCCCCATGGCCTAGCACTTGCCGCTCGCATCAAGTACAGCCGGCCCTGCCATGCTGCTGCTGCAGGTCGGCGCCAACAAGAACCAGTGCTTTGTGGAGTTTGCCTCCATCGACCAGGCGCTGTCGATCGTCAACCACTATGCGGTGCGTGCCTGCTGGTGCATCTCAGTGCATGCACTTGTGCGCTGCTGGCTGCGCAGTGTGGTTGCTTTGCACCCTGATCTAGCTGGTGGGGTTGATGGTCCTTTTCATATCAGCAGCTCATCACATTTCTTTGTCCCGATGCAGAGCTCGGCCAACCCCGCCAGCTTCCGCGGCCGCCCCACGTGGCTCAGCTACAGGTGCGCAGGCGTGTGCTGTTGGTACGGCCGCTGGCTGCTCAGAACTACTTGTGACGTGTGTGTTGCTGCAGCGCTACCTTGTTAGCGGACCAGCGCAACTCGCTGACTAGCGCCGCCGTTGTGTTGCTGTGGCGCAGCGGGCGTGACAAGCTGACCAATGTTTTAGGTTTTGCCATGTGGGGGGAAGCTGCTTTCTGAACCATGCTGCTGTATTCTGTACCGCAGTGGGCGCGACAAGCTGACCAACGTGTCCCCCACCAGCGACACCCCCACCCCCGTGCTGCAAGTGACGGTCACCAACATTGCGGTGAGCGCCTGCTAAGCAGCAAGTTGTTGCTGAGAGGCAGCACATGTCCTGTTGCCGCGTGACGCTTGCATGGAGCAGTCGAGATGCCGCTGTTTTACCTTGGGCCTTCCACGAGCTGGCCTTGCATTTAGCGTGATGCTGCTGGCCTCAGTGTTTGGGAAGAGCAAGGGCGTTTTGCCACCCTGTCGTGCTGCCCCCACTCTGCTCACCCACAGCCTCGCCTCCATGCCCCCTGCTCTGCCTGCCCCGCAGCCCGACTTGGCGCAGTCTGGGGCCATCAACCTGGACCTGCTCAACGTGGTGTTTGGCGCGTTTGGGTGAGCTCTTTCTGACCGCCTGGGCAGCAACTGTGCCTCCTGCCTGCTGATGCGGGCAGCAACTGTGCCTCCCGCCTGCTGATGCATCTTGCACGTCAGGGATGCAATTTGTACAGTAGCCGGAGCGCACGGGTGCCTCACCATTTGTGCTAACTCTGCGCATTTTTTGCTTGGGTTGCTTCCTGCCAACGCAGCTTTGTCAAGAAGGTGATCGTGTACAACAAGCCCGAGGGCGGCCTCATCGCCTGGCTGCAGTTCCTGGACGCCACCACCGCGGCGCAGGTGCGCACTGCTTGCTGCTGCCTCGTCCTAGCTAGCCATCCGTGTAGTATCCATCCGTAGAATGGCTGCTGTGCACTGGGTCCCACTCTTCTTTGCTGAACACTTTGCCAAGCTCGCCCTTGGCTTGTCACTGCCTCCACCTGCACTGCCACCCTGCCTGCGCCACTGCTTCTGCGTGCACTGCATTGCTGAGGTGCCGCTGCCTTGTGCCTCAACCGCTGCCCTGCAGGTGCGCCAGACGCTGCAGGGTCAGCAGATCCCGCGCAACCTGGTGAACGACCACCCCAACCCGCCGGTGAGCCTATAACTGTGCCTGCCTGCTAATGCCTTGGCGCCTGGCTGGCAATGCAGACCTTAGCAAAGACTGCCTGCTGTAGGATAGCCATGACGTGGAGGGAGCACATCTGGCGTGGCTCGTGGCAGGCTGGATTTTGAGTGAGCTCCCTGTTGCCTGCCAATCTATCCTTTTCAGGTGCTGGAGATGGTCTTCTCCAGCCAGCCCGACCTCAACATCCGCACCCAGAGCTACTGCACCCGGTAAGTGAACTCATGAGTGAAATTTCAGCCTGATGGCACTTGCGCTGCCGCGTGTTTGGGTGGGGGTTGCCTCCGCGGACTCAGCAGTGGCTGGAGGTGCACCAGACGGCACGCATTTACCTCTTCAGCTGGCACCACCCAGCTCAGTGGGCATAGGCAGCGACGCCGCGGTATTGCTGTCGGCAGCACTGCTGCCTGTTTGTTTGTATTGTGTAAAATGCGGCGCAGCTGGTATGGCTTCTTTCCCCTCGTGCCATGTGGTTTCCTTCATTCATCTGCTGTCCATTGCACGCTTTGCTTCCTTGCTGCCGTGTTGCTACCCTCCTGCCTCTCTGCTACACGTTTCACTTTGCTGCACTTGCTACCTTCATCCTGCCCTCAACTCTTGCCCCCTCATTCCTGCCCTTTCTCCCTGTTTACTGCCTCTTGGCTCATGCTTTTCTGCCTTCTTCCTTGATTCCTTTCCTTCTCGGCTTCTTTGTTCACGGGCCAGCACCACCGACACGCAGCCACGAATCCGCCACCAGCCCGCCACCCAAGCCACCCGTGCCATGCTGCCTTGCTGCCCCTGCTGCGCTGTACCGGCCACCAGCGACCGCGTGTTGATTGGTGCCCTTGCTGCCTTGCTGCCCCTCCTGCCACGGCGCGCCGCGCCCGCTGCAGAGACTTCATGAATGCTGCGCTGCCGTGGGGGGACCCCGACTGGAATTACATTTCTGCCCTGCTGCCCGTGGGCCCCGAGGGAGCCTCCAATGTGCTCTCTGTGTCGTTTGACTCGATGACCTATCCAGTCACCGTGGACGGAATCCACACGGTGAGCCCGCCGGGACCGTGCTGTGCCTGCTGTGGTTGCTGGGCACACTTCGGTTGCTTCTGTGCCATTTTCTAAATGGGGTTCATTGCGCGACGGCCTGACCCGGGTAATGCTGCCTCGCTGAGTTTGCTTCCTGCGTGCTTGCTTTCACATGCTGTCATGCGAGCTGAGCACTGTTGTGCACCACTCACGTGCCCGCCCTGCATGCCGCCTTGCCCCTGCCACGGCATTGCTGTGCCGCTCTGCAGATTTTCTCCACATACGGCACAGTGCAGAAGGTGCACATCTTTGAGCGGGAGGGCAAGACAGTTGCGCTGGTGCAGGTGGGTTGTTCGGGCTCCTCTGCCCGCTGCTTTTGTTGTGCTTCCGGGGTGCCAGGTGACCTGCTGCTGATTCCCTTCTGCCAATTTGGTGCGCTCAGCTCTCCAATTGGCATGGTCACAGGTGCCTGCACGGTGTGCCCCTGGAACATTGCGAACGAAACCTGCCGCTGCTCTTGCCCCACCCACTCTATTTTATTTCTGCAGTAGGGTGACCAGACGTGCGCACCGCCGACATGGCCAAGCAGCCACAGAACGCGGCTGTTTCCCTCCACCAAAAGCTCTGCCATACCTGCCTTTGCTGCAGTACCCGGACGTGCGCACCGCCGACATGGCCAAGCAGGCTCTGGAGGGTCACGCCATGTACGATGGAGGCCACAACGTGGTAAGCTACCGTTGTGCGCTGCAGCCATTGCTGGTGCTGCTAAATGTGCTGGCCGGAGTGTGGGTGTAACAGCAGCAACGGCTTGACTATCAGAGACCGGCGAGCGACTTACAGTGGGTGCTTGGAGCCGCCGCGGAATGCCTCGGGTGCGACAGGCCGGGTCTCAAGCAAATGTGCGAGTTCCCTCGGCCTCACTTGCCCACTGACCCATTTGCCCCTCCCCGTTTCCCTCGACAGATGCACGTGACCTACTCCAAGCACCGTAACCTGGTCATCCGCCCAGGAGAGCGCAGCCGCGACTACACCGCAGCCGCGCCCGGAGCGCCGGCAGGCGCGCCGGCCGGCGGCCCGGCAGCGGGTGCTGCGCCTGCGGCGCAGCCGCAGGCCGCATCGCCCTATGGCGCTTACCCTGCTGGGCCGCCCGCAGGCGCGGCGCCTGCAGCGTATCCTCAGGCTGCACACGCCGCGCCGCCGGCGCATGCCATGGGCGGCCCGCCTGCGGGCATGCATCCTGCGGCAGGCGGCGCACCGCCGCAGCGGCCCTTCGGCGCACCGCCGGCGGCCGCGCCGCAGCAGCAGGCCTACGCTGCGCCGCCACCCACGCGGCAGCACTACGACCCTAATGTCGTGGTCACAGGTATGTGGGCGGCTAGAGAGCATGTTGGGCAGTCTGCAGTGACGAGTCCCGGTCACATGGTGTGCCTGCATGAGCGCCCGCCCAAGTGCGCTGCAGCTGCTCACCATGCTGCGCGTTCTGTGTCTTGCGCCCACACCGCTGCAGGCGAGGACTTTGTCCGCCAGCACGAGCGTGTGCTGCAGCAGGCGGGCGGCCGCACTGCAGGCCCTCCTGGCGCGCCTTCCTACGGCGCCCCCGCTGTGAGTGTGCTGCTGTGATAGCTAGTCTTGTATGAAACAGTTGGGGGTGATTGTGGCAAAGAATTGGCTGGTTGGCGGTGCAAGCAGTTGCACGGTTGTGCCAAAGTTTTCCTTGCTGCCAGGGTGCATGTGTGGTTGGCCGGGACGAGCGTGCCCGGCAGGAGCTGGGCGGGTCATTGACTTGCATTCAACCCCAACTATCTCTAACCAGCTCATCCTGCGCCCCTCCATCACAAACGCAGCCTCAGGGAGGCTATGGCAGCTACCCCCCTGCGGCACCCGCTGCCGGCGCGCCGCCCCCCTACCCCCCTCCCGCCGCCCCCTATGGCGCGCCCCCGCCAGCTGGCAGCTACCCGTGAGTCATTTCATGCCTGACTGATGCTAGTGGTTTTGATTGCCTTTACTCGGTGGTTGCTTCGCATTTTTTGTGGGTCTGCTTGCGCCGTGGCTTGCTGCCAGCTGCTGAGGTGGCTCAATCGCACCCACTGTCGCTCGGTAACCGCACTCCCTGCGCCCCTGTCCCACCCATCCTGCCCGCAGTCCGCCGCCAGCAGGGCAGTACGCGCCTCCCCCGGCGCAGTACTACCAGCCTCCCCCGCCGGGCGTACATGGCGGCTATGGCGCAGCACCGCCGCCCTACCCCCCTCCTGGCATGCCGCCGGCCGCCGCAGCACCGCCCGCTGCACCGTACTATGGTGGAGCGTACGGCCAGCCGCCTGCGGCCCAGGGCGGCTACCCAGGCTACTGATTGATGGCGCTGTGTGAGGGTCGGTCTTTAGCTGCAGCAAGGCGCTGTTGGCTGATGTGACTGACGCAAGCAGGCAAACCAACTGTGTGCCCTGCTGCGCGACTCATGATGCAATGCTTGTTGCGATCCTATGCTGTGGCGCTGTCACCAGCCCCACCTGTAACAGCAAACGCTTCTTGTCAGAGTTGCTGAAGACGTGCTGCCAGGTTTGTGAGCTGCAAGAGCACAAGGGGTGACCGGCCTTGCAAGCAGTTGGCGGGGACCAGCAGTAGGCCGGCGCCGGAGGGTCGTATGCTGCAGAGAGCCCTGGCATCGACCCTGCCGTCTGTACTAGTCCCTGTGCGATGGCCGATCGCGCAAAACTGCGAGGCGCAGGGCTTGCAAGCGCCACAGCAGGCCCAGCAGCAGGCGGCAGGGCCCTCAATTGAAACGGGCTGGGACCTCGGTGCTGTGCGCACACGACGATCCATCGACCAATTGCGTGTTGATACCTGCCCCCGATTCAACCGCGCTTCGGGGGAGCGCACTCCCGCCCTCTTCCGCGTTGCGGCCCTTGCTGCCGAGCCCTGCTATCAGACGCTTTGGAGCGTGCATCGGTGCAGAATTCTGCCTGCTAAGTGAAAGCAGAGCAGCGGCTGGGTTGCTCGAGCCATCAAGCCCGCTGCAGCACCCCGAACCGCCCGCCCACCTGCTGCCTGGCAGCCAGCAGTGTTGTCACAGGCATGGCAGAGGCGGCGGGGAGCGCGGGCCAGCCTCCCCTGCACTCAGCGCCCGGGCCGAGCGTGCAGCCCTCCCCTGCCACCTGTGCACCCGCCAGCGAGGTGAGAACCGGCAATTGGCAGGTGGGTTGGGGCTCACTCGCCCGCCTCCAATTGAACTGCTGCCGCCGTGCCGCCTTGCTCGCACCCGCCGCAGGCCCCGGCGCTCGTGCCCCCGCCGCCGGCGCTCGCAAGCACCAAGGCCATGCAGCCAGCTGATGCGGAGCCGGCAGCCCAGCAGCCATTTCAAGCAGCTGACACCACGTCACCTGTGCCGCTGACCACTCCACTTGGGGAGGACGGCCAGGCGCCGCGCACCGGAGGTACGGTTAGGGCGGTTGCACTGCTGGCCGCCCTTGCTGCTCTGCAGGACTTCTGGCAGCAGCAAGCTGCTGTTCCGGCCATCCCAAGTCAGCATGTACTTGCATCTGACACCTGCTCCTACCCATACTGCCCGTTGCTGCAGATCATGCTGGCGCAGCAGCCATGGCGCTGCGGCCGGCAGATCCGCGGGAGCGCTCGCCTGTGCCAGCGCCGCCGCCCGCCGATGCAGTCACGCCTGGCAGCCCCGCTCAGCTGAAGGGCAAGACGTTTGGCGCGCAGCATGGCGAGAGCGAGGCAGCAGAGGTGCTGGCCCTGCTGGCTGGCGATACGCCCGGCAGCAGCAGCGGCGGCCCCGCCGCAGTGGCCCCCGCCACGGTAGGGCCGGCCCCCCCTGGCGGCGCCCCTCAGACAGGTGAGCGATGCCTTGCCTTGCTTGCAGATGCTTGCAGACGATGCGGTGTGCTTGCAGTGCATGGACGCGCTGCTCGGCTGCGCTGCCGTACGAGCCAACTTAGTATACCCCTGCCGCTGACTTGCCCCCCCGTGCCGCGCCGCTGCCCCATGCAGTACGGGCCAGCCGGAGGTTCCCCAGTGCTTCGGAGCTGTCGCCGCAGGGAGCAGCGCCCCAGGCAGCAGCGCAGCCGGTGGTTAAGGCATACAGCCTGGTGAGCATTGTGAGACAGAGCGTGCTGATGTCGTGCTGGCATGCCTTGTTGGCAAATGGGGCAGGCTGGCTGCACGCTGCGTGCGCGCCACTGATGTCAGCGCCACCCGCTCGTGTGTGGGCCGCAGCGCCACCCATCCATTCTCTGAACTGGGCCCCTCAGGCCCAGCACCTCCCAGGCCCCAGCACACAGCGCATAGCGCCCCCTTGCAGCGGCGCTGCACAGTTGCACCAACCACACATTTCGTACATGTCGTCCTCCCCATGGCTAATGCGTGAGGGTTGTGCCACAGCGCCCTGATTGGCGTCTTACGCATTCCATCTCTCTAAAATTTCCCCCACACCTTAGAACTCGCGCGTGGGCCAGGCCACGGTGTCCATCGTGGACTACATCCGGCGGCACCAGGACACGTACCTCAAAAACACGGGCACTGGAGTGCCGGAGCGCATGCTCAGGTGGGAACACATGTGGCGCACAGGCTGCTGCTGTTTGAGAATGCAATTGGGGGCAACCACTTCTGTGCATATGTGAAGACGTGCCAGGACGCATGCTCAAGTGGGCTGACAGCGGCTGATTATGAGTTGGGAAGTCATCGGGTTCATGCTCAGTCAAACGCTGTGCCTCACTCACCCACAATCCCACAACCCCACACACCCCTGCAGAAACGCGTTTGGCAACAACCCCGACACCTCCAAGGCCCTGCGCTTCCTGGTGGCCGAAAACCGCATCGTGCGGTCGGGGGCAGGCGGGCGCAAGGACCCGTATTCCTATGTGGTGCGTGAAACAGGAGCAAGCTAGTGGCTGGAGCGCAGTGGTTGTTTCTGGGGATGGAGCTGCATGGTGTGGCGTGTTGAAGCACTTGGGGCGGAGCAGCATCAGGCAGCAGCAATGGCACGATCGCTGCCCGCGCATATCTGGGTTGCGTGCCTGCTCACAAACAGCGTGCAACTCACATGCACTCCCTCACTTGCCGCCTCTGAGTCGCCCTTACACGGTATCATCATTTTGCTCTCCCTGGGCTGCAGCTGACGGCCAACGCCGACGAGCCGCTGCCCCTGACAGTGCCCGGCAGCGCCAGCCGCAGCCGCGGTGCAGCCGGCTCAGGGCAGGCAGCCAGCCAGCAACAGGGCGGCGGCCCGCTCTCCCGTGAGGGGTCCGGCACTGTGTCTGCGCGCTCTGAGCAGCAGCCCCGTCCGGCGCCCCCGCCGCTGCGAGGCGCCACCAAGCGCAAGCCGCAGCGGCCCTCGGCGGCGGCGGGCGCGCTGCCCCCGCAGCAGTATGCGCAGCAGCAGTGGCAGGCGCGGCAGGATGCTGCTCCCGCGGCCGACCAGGCATCTGCGGGTGCAGCAGCAACCGTCGGCTCTGGCGGCACTGCAGGGCCGGAGGCCAGCAGCCGGCGGCAGCGGCGGCCGTCCACCAAGGCGCAAGAGAATGCCGATGCGGAGCAGCTGCTGGAAGCGCTGGAGGGCAGCGGAGCCATGGGCAGCGGCGGCGGCAGCCGTGCCGTGCGTCGGCGGCGGGCGGCGCCCTCGGCAGCAGCAGCAGCAGGGCCGGCCCCCTCCAGCGCTTCTGTGTTGGAGGCGGAGGCCAGCAGCACCCAGCTGGATGAGGATGGAGGGGAGGCGGGCCGGCCTTTCAAGCAGCAGCGTGTGGGCAGCGGCGGCAGTGCCTTCATGACGCCGTCACCGCACCACAGCGCCGTGCCGCCGCACATGGCCCCTGCAGCAGCTGCAGCGGCAGGCATGGTGCCGATTGTGGCGCCAGCCGGCATGCTTGTGCCAGCCATGGTGCCTCCCGGCATGGTGGCCGGCTGCGTGCCGCTGCTGCCGGGCGCGACAGCAGGTGCAGCAGCTGCGGGCGTCACACCGCAGGCAGCCATGCTCATGCAGATGCAGGCGGCGCAGGCGGCGCAGTTTGCCTACATGCAGCAGGTGGGTGGGTGGAGGTAAAGTGTTCATCGGAATGGAGCAGACCTTGCTTGCAGCCGCGTCACTTTCCACACGGATGTGCCGGTTGCCCCTTGCATGTGCCTGCATGTGCGTGCAGCGCAAGGCAGGTGCCGCAGCCGCTGCGTGTCCTTTGCCAATTGCGCTGCATGGGCTGACCTCACGCGGGTACCATTTGCCATGCTTCCTTCTTTGCAGATGCAATGGATGTACCTGCAGCAGCAGCAGCAGCAGCAGCAACAGGCCGCAGCAGCCCAAGCGCAGCAGCAGCAGCAACAGGCCGCAGCAGCCCAAGCGCAGCAGCAGCAGCAGGTGCCCGGTGCACAGCCAGAGCAGCAGGCGCCAGCTGCGCAGGCAGAGCCAACAGCAGCGGCTGCAGGGAGCGAGCCCCAGCCAGAGATGCAGCAGGAGCAGCAGGAGCAGCCGCTGAAGGCAGAGCAGACTCCCGAGCCTGTGCTTGCAGCGCCTGGACACGAGCAGCAGCAGCTGCTGCCGCAGTTGACAGATGAGCACGGCGGCGGCCTGCTCTAGTCCAGGTGAGAGCCTTGAAAGGCTGGGGGATGAATGGAATGCCCCACTTGCACGGCCTGCCGTCAGTGCGCTGCTGCTTGGCGCGGCCTTTGAACGCCTTTGAACACCCAGAAACCATGCTGCTGCCCCCAAACCCGCCCTGCTGCAGTTCGTTTGGGGAGCCCCACCGGCGCCGTCTTTTTTCGTCGAGTCTAGATCAGAAGCAGCAGAAGCAGCAGCAGTCGTAGCAGCGGGCGGCACTGTGAGACGTCAGCCGCCCATCCAGCCCCCAATTCTTCCAGGCAGAGGTTCGAAGCTTTCTCCTCTGTTTGCGGCCCACAGTTTCATTGCATGCGTCCTTATCTATCCTGTCCGGCAGCAGTCCGTGCAGCGGCAGCGCTTGTGCGCTGCCGCAGCCTCGTCATCCCTACTGCACTTGCCCTGCATTGCACTGATTCCAACGCATCTTTTCCTTGCCCTGCACTAGCATGGAGATCACAGATTTGGTCGGGGTCCCTACCTCTGAAACATTACAGCTGTGTGATCACACAAAGCAACAGCAGGCATACATGAGGGGCAGCTGCATTGGGCGCGGCAAGCCGTCAGCGTGGCGGGGTGAGTGCCTCAGCAGCCATTCAGGGCTTACTGTGGCATTGCCTGCCGCTGCTCCTCAGCGCTACACATACAGTTCGCCTCCCGAAGCCTATGGCAGCAGCGCTGAGGCCTTGGACGCCCAAACGCACCCACCAGCGCCTGAGCCTCCCAGCTGGTCGTTCCTAGGCGAGGGAGGAGCTCTGTCTTGCACCCTGGCAGGCGTGTGTTTACTGACCGCCGCCGCCGCCACCTGCCCGGCACGCGTGCACCGGCGCTAGACGGGCACCCTTTAGAGGCTGGGCCTCTGCAGGCTAACCGCGTGCTGGGGTCAGCATCTTCACTCAGCGCAGGCGTGGCTGATACAGACGCAGCAGATGTGCAGGGCAGCCAGCCGCTCAGGGAGCAGCCTGAGGGCAGCGATGCCGGCAGCCTAGTGCACAGCTTTGCGGCGCTGCCGCCCGACGTGCTGCGCTCCATCTTTCAGCTGGTGTTCAGTGGGGCGGGGGGCAGCAGCAGAGCAGAGGCAGAGGAGGAGGTAGCGGCGCCGCCCGCCGTCCCACTGCGTCTGGCAGTGAGGCAGTGGTTTGCGCTGCGCTTGACGTGCCACTCCTGGGCAGACGTGCTGCAGGCAAGCCCCTCAGTCCATGCTGCATTTAGCACTTGTGCAATTCCTGCACCAACTTTGACCCCCTTGTACCTTGCTCACATCTGGAAACTTGCAGGGTGTGCCACTGCCGCCTCTGGAGATTTGGGCCACCAGCACCGACTGCCTGGCTTGGCTGGGCCAGCATGGGGTGCAGGCTGTGCGGTTCAGCCGCCGGGCGCTGCCGCGCCTGCCAGATGACCCAGCGCCAGGCGACGTTTCGGGGCCAGCTGACAAGGCACCAGCGCTGTTCCAACCCTCACACCGCCGCCGCGCCTGGCGGCAGCAGTGCTCTGTTGGTGTGGAGCCATCTGAGTGGCCCCGCAGCCCAGCAGATGAGATGCTGTGCCGGCTGGATGGTGTGGTGGCCGTTGGCCCGCGCAGGCAAGCGCAGCAGGCTGCGAGCCACATCGGTGCTTGGGTAGAAAGCAAGTGTTATGGGCGGGGACAATTGACGTGGCACGGCACACTCTGTGAGGTTGTGGACATGTGCTTTGGCTCGCGCACTCCCCTGCATTCATGCCAGAATGCACCTGCAGAGCCAGCGACCAGCCGATGTGGAGCTTCCAAGGATGGCAGCACCTGCAGGCAAGTGCAGCTGCCTGCCTTCTGCAGCTGACCGTATGCATATCAGGCCTAGTGGTAGGGAGGATAGAACCATAACATTATGTCACATGGTCCAGCCTTGCGGGTGCCTGGATCCCAGCAGCCTGAGCCCAGCACAAACCCAGATCTCTTGCCGCATCACTGCTGCTGCCATGCGTGCAGTCTTTGAGCCTGCAGGCGCCATTCACCGCAGACAGCCAGCTTACTTTCTTCCTTGCGCCGCCGTCGCTGGCGGAGCTGCGCAACCTGAGGCAGCTACAGCTCACAGGTGGGACCTGGTTTTCCTCGATTAGGGCAGCCAATGCCGCTTCCACACTGCGGTTCGAGGAGAGCTGTTCAGGCGCAACCCAGCTGCCGCTCGAAATGTTTGCCTGCGCCAGCCTGGCATGCACCAGCCGCGCCTGCATGGTTGATCTTCAGGCCATCTCTGCCCGGCCCTGGCAGGCTTTGGCGGCTATGAGCTGAGTGGGCTGCCCAGCACGCTGCGCACGCTGCGCCTCACTCAGCGCCAGGCTGGCCCGGGCGGCAGACGCCCCGTCTCCATCCCGCTGGTAAACATCCTCACCAGCAACTTGCAGCTGGATTCTTGCTACTTTGAGCTGCTGCCGGCCTCAGGCGAGCAGCTCGCTCTGCAGCACGGGCATCAGGCGATTATGGACGTGGAGCTGACACGGCTGCGCAGCTGCTGCCGCACGCTGCAAGTGGTGGCTCCGCTAGTGGGCCTGGAGTGTGCCTGCCCGCGATGTGTCGCCTACGCCATGCACCTCGCCGCTGGCAGCGGGGACGCAGACAGCGAGGTTGTTGCCCCTCAGGAGGAGGGCGCAGCCGGGCAGGGGCACGATGGCGGCGGCAACCCAGCTGCGCCGCCGCTGCAGTTCCTGTGCCCTGACCGCATTGCACAGGCTCTGATGCGCGCGGCAGCTCTGCTGGCAGCGCCCGGCAGCATTTTGGAGCGGGCCGAACTGCGCTCGACAGCAGGGCGTTCGGTTGGATCCTCCAGGGCAATACGTGAGTCTGCCAACCAGCGCGCCAGCCGTACTGTTGCGGCAGCCGGGCATCTGGACCTGCAGGCATCCTGCAACTTGAAAAGCTGCACATTGATGATGTGACAGCCCCGCTTCCATGCAAGGCTGCGCAGCTTGTTGGCCCTGTTGCCTGGCAGTCTCAGCCTGAGCACAGAGTGTGCCAGCGCAGAGGTGCCACCCGGTGGGCCATTTGACCAACGCCTGCTGCACCATCGGCTCTCCTTGCCCTGTGTGCAGGCCTGTGGGTGGCGCGCTGCTATGACAACGTAGACAAAACCGAGTATCGGCCGCTGGTGAGCCGGTGGGAAACGGTCACTGCACTGAAGAAGACCCCCGCCGGTGCTGACGCTGTGACGGGTGGCGCAGCAGCAAGCGGCCCAGTTGCGATCCGACTTGAGCATGCCAATGACGTGCCAACCGGCCTGCTGCTGCAGCGGCGCTGAGGGGCTTGCATGGCTGCAGTTGCTAATGGCTAGCTTGGCGCCTCAAGAATGCGCACCTGTAAATGGCTTTCGTTTGTTGCTGCATGAATCGCCTGCCATAGATTCAGCTCCTTGTTGTTCCAGCCATTGTTCATTGAGCGAAAGTTGCCCTGCTCCTTCATTCAAGAGTTGCACCTGCTGGTCACAGTGCTCAAAGCCAGGCAGCCAGCTGGTGGCAGGTGGCACTGCCGCTGCCGGGAAATAGTGCGATTGTGGCTCTCCTGCATCCCCAATCAAGAGGCTCGTTGCAGTAAACAGAGTTCCAGGCAGCTGCCACACAGTAGAGCGCAACAATCCTACAACATCAGTGCAACCTAACTCCATCGGCACTGCAAACGAGCCCTGTCTGGCAGCAGCCGCTATGCCTGACCGAATTGGATGCGTGCAAATTACAGCAGCAGGGTGTGGCAGCACATAAAGCACGTTTGCAGGAGCATGCACCACAGGCAGTCGCACTGCGACAGGAAATGGGGAGGCGCATCGCCAACCAGATGCGCCTTTCAAGCCATTCTCAGTCCTGGTTCGGGCTGCCGCCACGCGCCGGGCTGCGGCTGCGGGTGGGCGACCGGCGGCGGGGCGGCGGAGAGCCGGAGCGTCCGCGGGGAGAGGGGGACCGGCCGCGGCGGGGCGGCGGGGAGGCGGAACGGCCGCGGCGTGGCGGAGGGGATGCAGAGCGGCCGCGGCGGGGAGAGCCGCTGCGCTCGCGGCGGGGAGGCGGGCTGCGGCTGCTGCGCCGGGGCGGCGGGCTGCGGCTGCGCCCGCGCCGCGGGGAGGGGCTGCGCTCGCGCCGGCGGGGAGGGCTGCGCGAGTGGCGGCGCGGGGGGCTGCGGCGCCGGTCCCTGAAGCAGGAGTGGGGCTGGGGAATGATATGGTCAGCAGGCAGTATGATCAACAGGCAAGTTCACACGCAGGATTTGCAGCAACAGCTGCAATAGCATGTGCAGCCAGCCAGTCACCCTGCCAAGCGAGCACGCGCAGTGGCCAAGAGTGCACCTGCTGCGGCTGCGGCTGCGGCGGCGAGGCGGAGAGCGGCTGCGCCGGCCGTCATAGCTGGGGCTGCAGCAGGCGGGGGGTTGGGAAAGTGAGCGAGCTGGGTAACCAGAGTGCAAGCGAGAGGATGCCGACACATCCAAGACAAGGTTGCTGGCACACAATGCCTGCCATGCTCCACCCAGCGCACACACCTGCGCCGGCGCCGGGGCGGGCTGGCAGAGCGGCGCCGAGGAGAGGGAGAGCGCCCACGGCCACCGCCATAGCCGCCGCCGCCGTAGCCGCCGCCGCCGTAGCGGTCCTGTAAGTTAAAGGGCAGGTATGTAGGGCAGGCAGAGTGAGCGATGCACAGTGCAATCGGCATCCCACGATTCTCAGGAGCCAATTCACCCAACTTTCAGACGCATGCCAATCCCAAGCCCCCACAATGCAAGCTCCAACATGTGGAGTGCATGTCCTAATTGCAACCTATGCTCACCCCGCCGCCGCCGCCAGTCTTGGGGCCCGCGGCGCGGGCAAACTCCACACGCCAGCCGTTCTTGCCGTCCAGGCCGCGCACAGCGTCCTCAGCATCGCGCCTGTCCTCAAACTCAACTGCATTATTAGCCAAGGTGGGTGGGATAGGGGGCGGAAGGCAGGTTAGAGGCAGCAGAGGCGCAGTGGCAGGTGGGAAGGAGGGCGCAGGGTGGCAGCGGCGTCTGCAGGATGGGTGGGCAGGTGGGCCAGCGTAATGTCAAACCTAGCTGGTGCATGGTCCAGGCAGGGCAGGCTGCCTGACCCCCCCGCCGGCCGCCATGCTGCCGCCTGCGTGTCTGTCGCACCCATCCGGCGGGCGGGGTGCAGGCGCTGAAGGCGATGAAGCAAGGTGAGTTGAGTTGAGTTGGAGTTGAGTCGAGGTGAGGTGGGATGAGGCGGCAGCTCAAGACGGCACTTGTGGCGAGACGAGGCTCAGGTGCGGTGCGGTGGAGTTGACGAGCAGCAGGGCGAGGCGGCGATGGCGGCGCTGAAGCGGTGCTGTGGCGGTGATGCCTCAGCGGTGCTTCAGGAGGTGATGCTTCATGGCGCAAATGCTTGATGACGGTGCTCTCAAGACGGCGCCAGGTGCGACCGAGCAGTTTGAGTTGGCTGGTACGATGCCACCCGCTGGCAGATGGAGCCCCCAGCATGTGCTGCCGCCGGCTCACCAAAGCCAAATCCGGGGGGCTTGCGTGCCACCCAGCAGTTCCTCAGCACGCCGTACTTGGAGAAGGCCTGCGGCAAACAATTCGCAAGGTACATACATGCAATGAGGCGCATGGAGGCTGCTGCCTTGGGGAACGGCAGATGACGCCAGAGACGACAACACCGCGCACTTGCAGCTCCTGGGCGGGTTGGAAAACAGCAGCGCCTTGCAAGTGCAGGTGGGCAGCCATGCCTTCCTTGCATGCGACATCAGCGGGCAAACACATCCAAAGCACGCACCTCTTCCACATCCCGGTCCGGAATGCCTGCGGGGCACAGCACAAGGCAACCGGTGAAGCGAGCGGTCACACCTGCAGCCTTGCGGCGGGTCTGCGTCCCACATGCAGCTGTGCATGTGCTGCTCGTCTCGACCCCTGCCCAGCTCACCCGGCGGCAGGTTGCCCACCCACAGCTTGGCGACAGACATGGTGGCCAGCTAGCCTGCAGCGGAGCGAGAGCGGGGAGCGGCGGTCAGGGAGCAGCGCAGGCGGCGAGCGGCGGCAGCGCAGCTGCAGTGCGGGCAGAGGCTGCGGAGCGGTCGGCTCCCCCAAGCACACATGCCACAACGAGGAGCAGCATCTGGGCCGGCAGTCAGCCGCTGTGCCGCGGGATGCCATGGCAGAGTTGCTGCTGCAGCGCTAAGCGCGGCGCTGCGCAGCATGAGCGCGATTTCACACAGACCCTCTCACCGTGCAAGCGAGTACCGAACCTCCAGACGCCAACTCGTGCGGGACGCGCTCGGGCAGCCGGTTCAGCTGCCGGCGGTGGCTTGCACGGGCTGCCAACGAATAAGGCGATCGCCCACTGTGAACAGGACGCCGCGATCGGGCGTAAGGAGGCCCCTGCATGCGCCGGAGCATGAGGGCTTGCGGGTGCCGAGGTGCAGGGCGCTTGCAGCCGGCTTGCAGATTGATCGGAAGTGCAATAAAGCAATCTAGCTGGCTGCACCGCGATTCAGGCCCTCAAAGCCCTCGAGCCGCTCGAAAAGTCCTCAGCCCAGCCTCCCCGCCTCCCCTGCACTGCTCTGCAAGCAAGATGGCTGCCCACTGAGGCGCTGCAGCTTGACCAACGTCGCGGCGCCAGCCCGCCACAGCCATGCCGCCAAGCGGCGCCGCTGCCCGCCCGCAGCGGCTGCTTTACTGGTGCTACGTGCTGCTCGGGGCTGGCACGCTCTTTCCTTGGAACGGGTGCGATCAGTCAGTTGTTCGCATGCTCGTTGCGTCGGACCGTGCTGCATCTGCTAGCCGCCGATCACCCCGCAAGGGTGCCCGCCCGCCTGCCGGCAGAGCAACCGCCGCGCGGTGTCTGCACTGACCTGCAATAACTCACCCGCTCAATTTGTGCTCGACGATACCCTTTGCAGTCTCATCAGTGCAGCAGACTACTGGGAGGCGCGCTACCCGGTCAGTTGCCCTTGCTGCAGCCAGCAGAATGTCGCCGCTACCAGAGACTTGCAGCTTGCACACAGTGTGTTCCATGCCTGCCCTTCCTGCCCTGCATGTCTGCCTACGTGTGTGTCCGCTGCTTCCCTCAACGCACAGGGCAAGCACACCGACCGGCTGCTCACTGTCTCCTACCTGCCAGTCAACCTGATTGTCATTGCCGCCATGGTGCGGTGGCATGCGCACGTGCGTCCCCGCCTGCGAATCCTCGGAGGCCTGGCAGGCTTCACGCTCGCCATCTCAGCAGTGCCGCTGGTGAGGCTGTGTAAGGGGTGGTGCTCCATTGCGTGGTGGAGGTTGGCAGGCAGGGAGCTGCGGCAAGGTATGGCATGGTGATGCGCTGTCTGTGGGCACTGCGCACTGCTACAAACTCTGGCGTCAACCTCTACTCATGCTGTCCTTTCCTGCACAGTTGGACCTGGCCCCCGCCACAACTGGTTCGCTGGCCGCCCTGCTGCTGCTGGTGGCCGCCTGCGGCGCGTGCGACGGCTTTGCACAAGGCGCACTGTTTGGCGAGGCGGCGCTGCTGCCGCCTCAGTACACTCAGGCGCTCGTCAGCGGCACTGCGGCCTCAGGTGAGGCACGGATGACTTCATTTCTGATTGCGCATCACAAGCTGACCAGCATGCTTGCGCTGTGCCGCTCCTGGCTGCTACTGCTACATCCGGCCGTGCAAGCTGGGCGACTTCGCTACCATCCAATGCCTGCCGTGCCTGCAGGCGTGGCGGTGTCCCTGCTGCGTGTGCTGACCAAGGCGACCCTGCCAGACACAGAAGCAGGCCTGCGGCACAGCGCCAACCTTTACTTCCTGCTCACTGCGCTGGTGTGTGCCAGCTGTACTGCTGTGTACAGCTGTGTGCTGCCACGGCTCAGCGAAAAACTGCGGCAGGCGGCCCTGCAAGCAGCGATTGAAGACGATGGCAGCGGCGGTAACGAACCGGCAGGCTGGAAGCTGCTGGATGGCCGGCAGCAAGCAGCCTATAGCGAGCGGCACGCAGCACCGTATAGCGAGCAGCAGCAGCAGCAGCGGCACCAGCGGGCAGGGCGGCCCAGCCTAGATGTGGAGCTGTCTTATGAGGACCATGCACACAGCAGATTTGACAGCAGCATGGCCGGCAGCTGGCACGAGCAGCCTCATCATCAGCAGCAGCAGATAGCGGAAGATGAACAGCTAGAGCTGGCAGGGGAAGCAGCCCTGCTGCAGGGCCAGCACACCATGTCACACAGCAGCAGCGCCGGCTGGCTGCATGACAGGCACGGCGCAGCAGCAGGGCGGCTTGGGCACGGCAGTCCAGCTGCTGGGGATGCATCCTTGGGTGCAGCGGCACTACAGAGGGGCCAGGAGCTGGGTGCACCGCTGGCGCCGCACTCTGCGCTGGCTGTGTTCCAGCGGCTGTGGCGGCTGGAGATGGCTGTGATGACCATCTACATGTGAGGGGTTGCCTTTGCTGCAGTGTTAGGATCACAAACGTGTTTGACCACCAGTGATCTGCATGTTGGTGGGTCAGAGTTGTGGACCCCGGCTGGCAGGCGCCATTTGCAGTCAGCAGTGGGTGTGCCTCATTGCTTCGGTTGCACCCAGTTGACCCATTCTGCCTGGTGGCGCAATGTCGGCTGACCCCTGGGTGCCGCCTCCGTTTCCCTGCCCTGTCCTGCCGCCCTGTAGAGTAACCCTGTCAATCTTCCCAGGAGTGCTGGCTGAAGATGTGCACTCTGCAGAGCTCGGCTCGTGGTACCCAGTCGCCCTGCTGACCGTGTTCAACCTGGCAGACTGGGCGGGCAAGAGCGCACCTGCGCTGCCGGCACTGCGCCTCAGGTAGGGAGGGGGTGCCTTTGCTGCACGAGCCGGATGGGCATGGGGCTTGCATGCGCGCGTCCTCCCCACCTACAGCCAGCACTGCCCATGCTGCGCCTTGGGTGGGTGTGCAGTGCTTCTGAGAGGCCTCCATGCACCTTCATTACACAACCTGCATGCACCGCCAGCCTGCATATAGTAGCAGCATCGCCTCACGCTAGCATTGATTCATCTCACATGATGCACGCACTGCATGCTGCACAGCCCTCGCCAACTCGAGCCACACTCCCAACCACTCCCAACCTGCCTCTCCCGCTGCCCGCAGCAACGAGCGCGTCATATTTACGGCGGTCATGTGCCGGCTGGCCTTCATCCCAGCTTTCCACCTGGCAGCCGTGAATGGCGCTGGCCCGGCGGTACTGGGCCTGCTGACCGCCCTGCTGGGCGCAACAAACGGCTGGCTCACAGCATGTGCAATGATGGCGGGTGCTGCCTCTGCGCCGCCCGCAGCTGCCGAGCTGGCGGGAAACCTCATGGTGCTCTTCCTCATTCTGGGCCTGTGTATTGGAGCGGCGTGCGGCTTCCTGTGGCTGCTGTAGCCTTGCGGCCGCTGCTGCAGGCTGGTGCCGCACAAGCGCGGCCTGCCATGCCTACTGCTGCCCAGTTCATGTTCCCCATTTTCTTTTACGATACTTCTGTATCCAGCACATGCAACTGCTGCAACCTACAGCAGGTTGGGGTGTCTCGCATGTCAGTCGTATGCACGCGGGCCAGCTTCTCCGCTCCTGGGAGCTGCCTGCTCATGAGCAACAGGTCTGCCAGCGCGCTTGCAGCAGACTTTCCGTCTTCGCAACAACATTGTCGCGGATCTTCCTGTTTGTTCATCGAGCGTGACACCCTCGACAGGCCTTCCACTGCGTGCAAGCGCTCCTCCCCTTGCTTTCCCGGGTATATTAAGCGCTCCGCACGCTAAATTAGGCAAAGAACGCCGTGGCAAGTTGCCTCGTAACAGAGGCCCGTGCTGCTTTGCTGCGGGATCCTGTCGGCCGCCTCTGCGACGCAGCACCTTGCGACGCCCGGCAGGGTGCCACTGGCACATATGGCGTCTTCTTCTAGTGCCCCGGCTCTGCCTTGACTTTGCTGCAGGAAATGGCGTGCAGCAACTTGAAAAAGACTGTGTGTGGTGCAATCATTCTGGCTTGCATTGCCATCACGACCGCCACCTCCGTCACTGGCTGTAAGTGCTGCCATGTGTTTTAGTGTGCGAGCATTAGTGTGCGCACCTTACAAGGCATGCGGGGTAGTCGAAGCGGTTAGAATTTTTCTTACTTCCTTTGGTCTGCCATTCCCCAACTTCGCAGTCTGGTCAGTGCCTGTCCAGTGGGCCAACTGCCCTTCCACATGTGCCAACCTCGGCTATATTGCCATCAATGGCGGCACCAGCGGCCAAGCTTTGTGCATCCGCACGATCTCTGGCTCCACGTACTATGGTGAGCAGATATTCATGTGTGCGCATGCCAGATGCTACACACTGGCAGTACTGGTGATTGTGTGGCCAGCAGGGCGGGCGCTGCTGCAGCAAGCAAATGGTCAGGCTAGCAGAAACTTTCTGAACACCAGCACAAAATGGTGTGATGTTGTTGATCCCTTGTCAGGCATGTGGCGTGCCATCGGCATATGTTCGTATGGCAAGGACAGCCGGACGTATACCACAACTACCTACTCTTGTGCATGCGCAACAATTGCTCAGCCTCTGGAGTGGCGGGCATCGTCCTCCTGCGTCACCTCCACCGGCTCGGGAGCTTCCACAAGCCCTGCTGTGTGCCGCTTTCACAAGTACGGCGCGAGCGAACCTTTTGCAATGGGCTGGATCACGGGTACTGCATGCACCGCCCCCAGCGTGCCGTTCGGCCCCAACGGGGCCAGCCTGTCAACAGTCAATGGCATTGGTGGCCCAAGCTACAACATGCAGGTAGGAATGGACAGTGTAGCCTAGTGAAATGTCCTATTTAGGCTCCCCTAGTGTTGCCCCGCAAGTGCCGGCGACAGAAGCGGCTTGCTGGAGAGTTGAAGTGATCTCGCAAAACAATCAAACCTCACGGACAACTATAACATGGGCCTGTCTTTCTTGCGCAGGTGTTGTGCAAAAAGCCGCCCACCCCCACTACATGCACGTACTCAGCTGCCAGCAATACCGTCACCTGTGGGGCAGTCACTTGTGCTACCAGCAACGACTTCGTTGGAAACCCTCTACCAAAGGGCAGCTATGCTATTGGAATTGTTAATACCAGGGAGTTTGGCACCATATACTGGTACAACCTGTAAGTTGTTGGGGAGGTAGGGGGATGGCATTGCTCCCAGAAATAGATAACCAATCTGCACTGCTACCCTCAGTGCTGAGCGAGCATGCTCCCTGACCATTCCCACAATGCAGGTATCCTCTAGGTGCACCGCCAGCAGGCCAGTGCGCTTGGGATTACTATACCAAAGTGCCCACCTTAGGCTGCCGCGGAGGGTTTGGATTCCACACCGGGACCAGAAGTGCAGGTTGCGTGACTGTACTTGATACTGCTTGCATGCGCAAGCTCGTTGGCACTTTGGCCCAGCCGGAAGGTTTTTATCCCACTCGCTGCCGCCGCGAGTGCTTGTCCTGCAAGAAACCATTATTTGGCGGGACATTTCAGTGCCAGACAATCAATCCGTTGAACAACATTGCTTGGATGGGAGTTCTCAACAGCGTTTAGTTTTTTTTATTGTTTTGGTGGCAAGCCCTCGCTGGCTGTCAATCATGCACTCATCTCGGTTCAGCTTCCGGGACTTTCATCATGCCCTGGCTGTTGCTGAGATAGTCTGCCCGCAAGGATCAAGTTGCATAAAATTGGGGACGCCTGGTTTTGATGGTGATGCTTGTTCCGTTCACCCATGCATCTCTCTGTATGTAGTTGCTGGGCAAACGTGCTTGTCCTTTAGGGAGCATGGGCTAGCATACACGCCCTGACTTTTCCGCTGAGCCCTAAAGTAGACATTTGTGACTTGCGATGTAGCTGTAAGATTGTATTTCATGGCACCAATCCAGACTGCAGCGGACCTGGTAGCTGGGCGAGCGCCTGTAGTGCCTATAACGCCCAGATGGCAGCCATTATGGTACAGTACAGTACAGTGCCGCTCAGGTGCTGCGCGCGCATGGCGCAGCCCCCAAGTGAAAGCGCTTTGGCAGCTGCCTTGCTCGCAGTGAACATGTGTGCACGCGCCCCCTTGGCGTTTGTTGTACTGATTGAGCAGGGGGGAAGGTGCAGCCTGGCGGCTCCAACTGGCGCCTCAATCACACACTCACGTTGTTCAGTAGCCGCAACTGGTCATTGATTGCGTGCAAAGAAATAAGGAAGAAATGGCTGCCTAAATGGTCTCGCCAATGCTCAGCCGCGCGTCTGCAGCACCGCCATCCGCAACTGGAGCACCGCTCCCTCGCCGCCTCCCTGATTTCCTGCACGCACGTTAGTTTTATAACGATACTATGTCGCAGCACAATATTCTGAAGCCAGCACTTGTTTTGTACGCCTTGCCGCGCGGCCACACTGAGCGGGGGCTCGGTGCTCAGTTCTGCTCGGCGGTGGGGCGGTGGCTTGGCGGCTGCACGCACAGAGGCGCCCGGGTGCCCAAATGACTCCCGTGAAAGTATAAAGGTCATGGGAAAGCGGGACAAACTACAGAGCCCTCGTTGGCCGCATTCCACGCCCTTGCAAGCGCTGGCAGCAGGCAGCAGCCCGGGCAGGGAGAGGCGCCGAGCGCGCCCCAGCTCAGCTCTGTAGTATCGACCAATCATCTCGAGCAGCCTGGGATTGCCCGGAGGGGCCGCAGGACGCAGGCAGCAAGCGATGGCAGCAAGCGCCGCGCGTGGCCTGTGAGGCCTCTGACGGGCGGTTGGCGGCTGCAGACGCATCTGAAGGACTTGCAGGGGTGAATAGAACACGACCGGCGCCCGGAGCGGCCCGCCACAGGCAAGCTGCGCCGCCGTCGCCGCAGCCGCCCGCCGCCGTCGCAGCCTGGCTGCCGCCCAGCGCTGCTGCATAGCCGCGGCAGGGGTTGAGGCAGCTGGGCAGCACGCAGGGCGGCGCGGTGGCGTGCCCAGCTGCCCCTGCGCGGCGTCTGCGGCCTCGCCGCGCCGACCCTGCCGCCGCCCACCCTCGTCCTTCCCTCCCCACCCCGCAGGCCCCGCGGCCGCGCGATTTCTGGCGCCGAGGGCGCTGCGCCTCCGTAGCTCGGCGAGGAGCGGAAGCAGGGCAGGATGGCGACGGTGGTGAGCGGCGCCGCCGGCCCCGCCTCTGCCGCTCTCGCCAGCTCCCGCCGCTGCTGGCGGCATCTGCCTGGCGAATGGACTGCCCGGTGCTGCCTGCCAGGCATGCCGCTGCGCCCCGGCCGGAGCCCCTGGGGCCGCCGCAACGGCGCCAGCTTCCGGCCGTTTGGCCGCCTGCTACAGCTGCCCCATCACCCCTTCCTGCACCCATTCTCGACTCCTGACCGCCCGCCATCGCCCCGCAGCAATCCGTCGAAGCGGAGCAGCTGGCCAAGCTGCGTGAGTACATTGAGAGCCTGGGCGGCCGGCTGGATGGCAACTGGCGGTGCCGCGCCAACATCCGCGACTTCGGGTCGCGCGCCGGTGCGCTGAGTGGTGCTGCCTGTGTTTTTTCGAGGTGGCTGGGGGCTGGCAGTACCGGGCAGGGCTGGCCGTCATCTGCCGTTGGACAACATTGTGCCGCATTGTTGCGGCTCGTATGGCCCGGCATGCGTGCATGCTACAGATCAGCAGAGCAGCCTCGTGCCCCAGGCATGCCTGCCTGCCGCACTGTAGGGTCTGCAACGAGGCATGGCAGCCATGTCACATCCTGCTGCGGCCCAACAATTTGTTCACTTGCTGTCGGCTCACATGCTGCAGGATCCTTGGACACGTGGTTCATGGCGCCGCAAGGAGAGACGTATCGCTCCAAAGTGGCGGTGCGCCCTGGCTTGCTGTTTGGAATGACACAAGGACGCTGTTGCCGGCACACATGCTTGGGGCGGCTGCCTGCCCCCATGCTCGGCTGTGTTGCCTCCCAAGAGGCTGACAGGGTGCAGCTGGGTGGCATGCCAGCCGCCTGCGCCCATGCACAGCAAGGGGGCTTGCGTCATGCGCCTGCCTCAGCAGGTTGCAGTTTGCCCCGCATGCCCCTTGCTGGCCCGGCCGCAACCGCCTCTGCCTGCTTGCATCCCCTTTGCTGTAGGTGGCGCGCGGGCTGGGTCTGGACCCGGGTGCAGCGCCCAAGCCGCGTGCGCCGCGGCGGCCGGTCGACCCCGACCGCCCCCGCCCCGTGCGCCCGCCCAAGCCGCCCAAGTCGGAGGGCGGGGCAGGTGAGCAGTTTGGACTGAATGCTTGCTGCGTGCGAAGGCACGTGCGTCTGTGGATGCTTGCATGCCTGGCGGTTGCAAAGTGCCAATGCCATGTTATGCAGGATCCAGGTGTCCCCAGATGCCGACCGAGTTGCGTGCATCCTGCAGCCCAATTTTTTATGCTCCCTCTCACCGCCTGCCTCCCGCAGCCGAGGGCAGCGCGGCGCCGAGCGAGCGTGGCGGCGGCCGTGCGGAGCGCGGCGGCAGCCGTGCACCCAAGGCGCCCGCAGCCCCCAAGATCAAGCGGCCGAGGGGCTGGAACAACTGGACGGCGTCTGAGAAGTGGCAGGACGACCCGATCATTGATTCGGGTGGGTGGATGTCCGAATATCCGGTGATGGGCAATCTGGCGGAGCTGTCTCTGCGCCAGCTGCTCATGCTTCCACATTCACTGTTGCAGACCCGGGCGGGCACTTAGTCATGGGCGACCCGGCGGAGCTGCTGCATTGCCGTGTATGGGTTAACGCTCACTGCGTCTACTTGCACATCAACTGCTGCAGACCCGGGCGGCCACCTGGTGATGGGTGACCTGGCGGAGCTGCTGCTGGCCATGCCCGAGGCGGAGCACGCTGATGAGACGTGAGTGTCGTTTTGGATGGGCAGGGCATGAGGCAGCACTGGAAAGGGAGTCAGAGGCAGCAGGGCGCTGCTGCTGGCCACGCCAGCTGCAGCACATGCCGACGAGACGTGAGTGTCTTGCCAAGTGGGAGACCGGGCGGGTTTGCTACTCTCTGCACTGCTTTTGACAGCTCGCTCTGTTGTTTGCTCACCCTGCCCTGTGCAGCTACGACGGCTGGCTGTGCCTCATGTCCCGCAACGTGCGCGAGCCGGCGGTCCTGTTTGCCATGCACCTCATGGTGCCCGACCACCCCGGCGTGATGAGGTGAATGCAGACTGTGGTGCGGTTTTGCAGTGAGCTATAGCTTGCTTGGCAGTCCCCACCGGCTTGCATAGTGAGCTGAGGAAGCTGTGGCACGTCTCGTTCTGGCTTCTACCATGCTGCTAACCATGCGCCCGTTCTACATTCCACCCCCTCTGTGCAGCCACTACGGCAACGATGCGGCGGTGGCGCACCTGGCTGCAGCGGAGCGCGAGCTGCGAGAGCGGCGGGAGCGCGAGATCGCAGAGGCCGAGGAGCAGGTGAGCTTATTGGTGTTGTTCGCATCCCTGCACATGCCGTGTTGCTGTCTTCGGCTGACATTAACGCTCTTGCTGTGTTACAAGCCCCCACAGCTCACCCTACCCTGCCACTCTCGCCCCTACACGTCTCTCTTCCACGCAGGTGGCAGCCGCCGTGCAGGAAGGCCTGCTGCTGCCGCCGCTGCCGTCCAAGCAGTGTGAGGGTGGCCGCTGCGGCCTGCAGCAGGACGCAGCCCGCCTGCAGCTGGAGTATTCCGAGGACGGCACAGCTGTTCAGGTGCAGGTGCAGCTGGGCAAGCGGCGGGAGACGCTCTGCAAGTTCTGCCACGCAGCGCTGCTGTCGGCGGCGGCCGCAGCCAAGGCGGCGGCCGACCTCGCTGCAGCCGAGGCGGCGTCAGCAGAGGACACGTCAGACGAAGAGTTTGTGCATGCACCCTCTCGGGCGGCCGCCAAGGTGCCAGAGGAGGGTGAGGAAGGCGGCAATGGCGGCGGGCGCGGCCGTGGGCGCGGCAGGGGCCGCGGCCGCGGCCGCGGCGGCCGCGCTGCTGCCAAGAAACGGGCGGCGGAAGCAGCAGAGGAGGAGCGGCAGGAGGGCGGCGGCGGCAGGGGCCGAGGGCGCGGCAGAGGGCGGGGACGCGGGCGCGGCAGGGGCCGCGGCCGGGGCAGGAAGGCTAGTGAAGAAGAGGAACAGCAGGAGGCGTCTGCAGCTGCCAAGGAGGAGGGGGAGGAGGCGGAGGAGGGCGGCAGTGGCGCCGCCAGCAGCAGCAGCAGCAGCGATGAGGAAATGCCGGATGCAGATGCAGAGGAGGGGGCTCGCGGCAGCGGCGACAGCGGCAGCAGCAGCGACAGCGAGAAAGAGGAGGCAGAGGGAGAGGCAGACGTGGCGGCAGAGGAGGGCGAGGAGGCAGAGGAGGCAGCGGCCAGTGCCAAGGAAGAGGAGGAGGGCAGCGAAGGTGCGATGGGTGGGGGTGGCTTGGTCTGTGCTGCCTGCACTGTCGCTTGCATGCCCGGCTGGCAGTTGCACAGCTGCAGGCTTGTCTGCGCTGGCCTGCAGTGCCCCTGCAACCACTAGGCCGCGCGTGTAACTGTTAACTCGGCTGCACTTACCAGCGTCACCTGTGCTCTCTTATATCTGCAGATGACGGCGCCGAGCTGCTGCTGTCCATTCTGGACAAGGCGGGCGGCCGCCCCTCCAAGCGGCAGCGCAGCAGCACAGCGCCCTCCCCTGCCCCGCCCGAGCGGCGGCGGCGAGAGTCCTCTGCAGCAGCAGCGGCGGCAGCAGCAGCAGCAGATGATGTGGAAATGGCGCCTGCTGCAGCAGAAGAGCCAGCAGGCGCCGCGGCGGCTGCCGCTGAGCAAGCGCGGCCCTCTGCTGCACCCTCGCCCTCGCCTGCGCCTGTACCTGCACCTGCGCCTGCTGCACAGCTGCCGGCGCTGCCCGACGCGCTGCCGCTGCCGGCGGCGGCACAGCAGGCGCAGCAGGCGCAGCAGCCACCCTCAGCAGAGAAGCAGGCGCTCAGCCTGCTGCCAAAGCTGAGTGAGCGGCCGGGTGTGAAGCATCTGCCTGGTGCGCCGCCGGCGGCAGCTGTGATGGCGGCGTTTGGTGTTGCTCCCCTCAGCACAGTGGGTCCCAATGCCCACAAGGCAGAGGGAGCTCCCCAGGGCGAGCCGGGATCAGCAGCAGCCGCTGCCCCAGGCTCTGCTCCCGGCTCTGCCGCAGCTGCAGCGGCCGGTGCGTCGGCAGGCGGCAGCGGGCGCGGCACCCCCTCTGGAGCCACTCCACCAGGGCTGGCAGCCATGGGGGCGGCTGGGCTGGGCACGCCCGGGTCGCTGCCCATCCCTGTCAAGCTGCCCAAGCCGCAGCCGCTGGTGGGTGAAGGGGGGGTCGGTGGGAAGTTGGTTGTCAGAGTGGGCGGGCTGGGTGGTTTGGGGCTTGGAGTGCCTTCTCTAGTTGCTGTGGAGCCGGGTATTCAGTGTGCGGCTTTACTGCACGTCCTTATTCGACTGTCACCAAGTTGCGATCACATCCCTGCAGGGCAACGCGCTGCGTGGCAAGTCGGTGGATGAGGTGGAGAAGCTGCTCATGGAGCGCCTGATCAAGTACATCGGGTGAGCGTGATTTTATCTGCTTGGTAGTGGCGTCTGTGAACAGAGAGCAGTTTGAGATGGAGCTCCTGGTCGGACGGGCTGGATTATGTTTGTTTGTTTGTTACCAGCTTGCAACGTTGCCTGGCCCGGACCGCTGTTAACACCCATCCCGCTGCTGCTCCAGCTGACCCAGTTGCATGAACAACCCCACTTCACTTTTGCCTCTGCAGTGACTTGGGCCAGCAGCTGCCCTACGGCTGGTCGGTCAAGGCCGCCGTGCGCCAGAATGGCGCGTCTGCTGGTGAGGCGCTCAGTTCGGGGCGCTCGCTTGGGGTTAGTTTGAGGCTGGGCATGCTGATAGCATGCCATCTCCCTGCTCTGGTGCTGCTGCTGTGTATGCATTTGCAACGCCCTCCATTGCTGCAGCTGGCGCGCGGCTCTAGCGGACGGTCCATTCAGATGACCTTTAAACGCCTACCAAACCCTGCCCCTTGCAGGCGGCATCGACGCCTATTACTACTCCCCGCACGGCAAGCGCTTCAAGTCGATGGTCAAGGTGGCTGAAGCGCTGGGTTTTGTGGGGGTGGCCCCTGCCCCCAAGGCGCCCCGCGGCGGCAAGAAAGGCGGCCTGCCAGCCGGCCTGGGCGGCGTGCCCTTCATGGCGGGAGTGCCTCCGGAGATTGCAGCCATGTTTGCAGCCACGGCCGCCGCGGCGGGCGGCCTGCCGCTGCCGCCGCTGCCGCTGCCGCCGCTGCCGGCGGTGCGGTCGTCGCGGCCGGCGCGGGCCACCGCCGGCGGACTCAGCCTGTCGCCGGAAGCGATGGCAGAGGGCGAACTGGGCGAGGAGGGGGCTGAGGCGGCCTCCCCCAGCGGGCGACCCAAGCGCAACAAGCCTGCGCGGCGCAGGCTGCCAGGAGAGGATGCCTCAGAAGATGAAGATTACTTCCCTTCTAGTGCAGCCCGGCGGGCGGCTCGCTCTGGCCGCGACGGTGGCGCCGCGGCCGCCTATGCGGCAGCTTACGCGCAGATGGCACAGCAGCTGGCGGCGCAGCAGGCGCAGCAGGGGGAGGGCGGCGAGGGCGGGGAGGGCGGCACGCCTGGCCTGCCGGGCCTGTCCCTCCCGCTGCCGCTGGCGGGTGTGTCCCTCCCCATGCCGCCTGGACTGGCGCTGCCGCTGCCACCGGGGCTCACCCTGCCGCTGCCAGCGGGCCTCACCCTGCCTGCCATGCCTGGCGCGCCTGGCTCAGAGGCAGGAGCGTCTCTCGGTGCGGAGGGCGGCACCCCAGAGGGCCTCACCCCTGCAGCCGCAGCGGCGGCAGCAGCGGCGGCAGCAGCCGCCTACCTGGGTGGCACGCCGCCAGCGCAGCGCAAGAAGTGCGGCAAGTGCCGCACCTGCCTCAACCCCGGCCTGAAGAAGGGCTGCCTGGCCATCAAGCAGCAGGTGGGCGGAGAGTGGGAGGGCTGCTGCTGGAATGTGTGCTGGATGCTCCTACTGTTCGCATCCTCTGGGCCATGTGCCTGGTTACATCAAGGCGAGTTGCATCAGGCTTTACTATGGTTGCATCAATAATGCAGCAATGGTTTCGTTTCGCAATGTTCACTCTTCTGCAGAAGCACGAGGAGGAGCAGCGCCTCGTAGAGCTGCCTGGCTACAGTTCCAATCTGCCACTTACATGATCGACTCACTGTGGCCCGTTACCAACTGAATCATCCTGCAGAAGCACGAGGAGGAGCAGCGCCTCGTTGAGCTGCAGCGCCAGCTGCAGGAGCTGGAGCGCGCGGAGCACAAGCTGACCACCGAGGCGGAGGAGCTGGGCCTTGATGCTGCAGAGGTGAGCTCCAAAATTACCTTGTACTGAGCGCTGCTGCTGCTGGTTGTGCGGGGGGCTGAGTGGAGCGAGCGGAGCACAAGCTGACCACCGAGGCAGAGGAGCTGGGTCTGGACGCTGCAGAGGTGGGGGTTGATGCTGCTCCTGCTGTTGCTGCTGCTGGTTATGTGGGGGTGTGAGTGGAGCGGGCGGAGCACACAGCTCCCCGCTGAGCAGCAGAAGAGCTGGGTCTCGATGCTGCAGAGGTGGGCTATTGGGGCTGCTCTTGCTGTTGCTGCTGCTGGTTGTTCGGAAGGATGCCTGCAGGTCTGCTGGCACAAACTGCAGCTGTTCTTCGCGTGGCTGTCAACAGCCCTTTTCGCAAAGGAACATCAGCCGCCTCGCCTGCCTCTCACACCCCCACTCTATCCCTCATTTGCCCCCCGCAGGTGGCCGCAGTGAAGCCACTGCCTCTGCCGCCCGTCTCCGAGAGCCCACCTTCTGAGGACAACGGGGCAGGGTATGAGTACGATGGCCAGTTCAGCGATGCATCAGATGAGGAGGCAGCCAACCCCGAGGAGGTTGCCGCCGCACTGTCTGGCCCACAGCCGCTGCCGGCGGCGCAGCAGGCGCAGCAGCTGCTCCAGCAGATGCAGCAGCTGCACCAGCTGCAGCAGGCGCAGCAGGCGGCGGCCGCTGCTGCTGCTCCAGTTGCGGCCCAAGAGGCACAGCAGGGGCAGCAGTCACAGCAGCCACAGCAGCAGCAGCAGCCAGCGCAGGCGCCCCAGCTGGCTGCAGATGCTGCACCCAGCGGCGCAGCTGGCCAGGAGGCACCGAGCCTGCCTCAGGATGTGCCGCAGCCTTCGCCGCAGCAGGCTGGCGGCAGGGCGGGTGATACAATCAGGCAGGCAGTGGCTGCGGAGGTGCAGGAGCAGCAGCAGCAGCCGGACGTCAGGCTGGGCGGCAGTGGCCATGCAGGCGACACAATCAGGCAAGCCGTGGCTGCGGAGCAGCAGCAGCAGGCCCAGCAGCAGGCCCAGCAGCAGCAGGCACCGCCAGAGCAGGGCGGCAGCGGTCATGCGGGCGACACAATTCGGCAGGCAGTGACTGCGGAGCTTCGGGAGCAGCAGCAGGCGCAGCCTGCAGAGGCAGCTGCTGAGCCCATGGATGTTGATGCTGTGCCCGCTGCGCCCGCTGTGGTTGCTGCACCCGCAGCAGCCGAAGCCGCCCCAAAAGCGGCGGTTGCTGCGGAGCCCGCAGCTGAGCCGGAAGCAGTGCCGGACGTGCAACAGCAAGGGCAGGAGCAGCCACCAGCGGCCGAGGTGCAGTCTGCAGCTGAGGCGGCTGCAGCGGCTGCCGCCCAGCCACCTGCTGCCGCGCCAGCAGCTGCCCAAGCTCCCACTGCTGCAGCGGCAGCAGCTGGCGGCGGTGGCGGCGGCGGCGGCGATCATGAGGGAAAGGAGGAGGAGGAGGAGGGTGAGGGCCAGCGAGGCGGCAGCGGGCCGCCAGCAGGCGACGGCCCTGGCAGCGGCGGCGGCGGCAGCAAGCGGGATGAAGACCCAGATGCATCTGCCCCGGGCGCCTCCACAGGAAAGCGCCCCCGGCAGGGCGAGCAGGGCGGCCGGGCCAGCCGCAGCTCCCAGCAGAATGATGGAGGCAGCCGCTCTACTGGCGGCGGTGGCGGCCGCGGCAGAAAGAACGCGGGCGGCGGCGGCAGCGCTGGCGGCAGCAGCGGGCAGGCGGCGGGTGGTGCGGGCGGCGGTGGCGGCGACAAGCGCGGCGGCGGCGGCAAGGATGACGGAAAGGACGATGAGCCTGGCAAGGGAGGCAAGGCTGGCGCCGGCAAGGGAGAGGAGGATGATGGGAAGGGGAAGAAGCGGCGGCGCAGCGACCCGGCGCCGCCCGGGCGCAAGCGGCCGCGCAAGCCTCCCAAGGGTGAGCTGAAACTGGAAAGGGTCTGTTGGTGTGTGGAGTGAGCGATGCCACTAACGCTGGCCAAGTAGCTAAAGGGACTTGAGCTGATCCTTAGTGTGGGCTTGGTATGTTCAGGATTTTCCTCCAAACCAGCAAGCACCCCATGTCAGCTCTGGACTCGCCCACCAACCTGCCTCCCTGCTGACCCACCCCCATCCTGCCCCAACCCACCCTGCCGCCCCGCAGCCGGCGCTCCGACGCCCCAGCAGGCGCAGCAAGCCCAGCAGCAGGCGCAGCAGGCGCAGCAGCAGCAGCAGCCGGTGACCCAGGAGGAGCGTCAGAAGCTGATTGATGCGGCGCGCAAGGCGGGCCAGGAGGCGGCCGCTAAAAAGCGGGCCGAGAAGGAGCGGCGGCGCAAGCGGCGGGAGGAGCTGCAGGAGAGCCGGTGAGTTGCTGCAGATCGTGGAAAAGTCCTAAGAGGGGTGGGGAGGGAAAGGTAAGAGGCAGCGCAAACGCTGGGAGGAGCTGCGCAAGAGCCACGGCTTTCAAGCGCTGAAACAAAGCCCAAGAACTCCGGCTGACATGCTATACTGGCGGGCCAAAGTCAACCTGCGGTGCTGGCCCATTGACTCCGTCTGCCCCTCTGCCCTCCACCCTTCTTACCCCTGCAGCAACAACTATGATCGCATGCTGGGCCGGCTGCGGGCGCAGCTGTCGCGCCTCAGGTATGCCGCTTTGTCCCGGACACCGCAGCTGGTCTATTGCTGGTGCCTGGGCCGGCGAAGGCTCCCTTGAAAGACGCAGCGGCACTGAGCTGCCGGTTTCCTGCCTGGCACGCTGCGTTGCCAGGCGCAGTGCCCGACGCCCTCCTCTGCAACTCCCCGCCGTATCCCTGGCAGGCACGAGCAGGCGCTGGTCGAGGCCTATGCCGCCGACGGCTGGCGCGGCGCGGCGCGAGAGAAGGTCAAGCCCGTGGCGGAGATCAAGCGGGCTAAGGACCAGGTCAGTACTAGCCATGCTGTGCTGCCGTGTGCGCTGGGCCGCCTGCCTGCCTGGTGGCAGCCGCCAGTGCGCAGAGTCGTGTTACCAGTGGCAACGTTCGTCAACCGTGCATGAACTTTTGGGTATTTGTGGCTCCTGTTGCAGATTGCCAAGTGCATCGAGGCGATCTGGGAGTGTATGGTTGCCGCCTATGTATCTCTACATGTAATTTTTGAGCCATGCTGCCTGATTTGCGCTGCAGATCGCCAAGTGCATCGAGGCCATCCGGGAGTGCGTCAAGTACTGCGACGAAGCGGGTGCGCCCCCTCGCTGAGTGGTGCATGTTTTTGTCCCATGGCCACACACCCGGCGTGAGCTGCTAAGTTTGTACAGTACTGCGACGAAGCAGGTGCGCCTGCTGGCTGACCTGCTGGCCTGCGTCCTGGCGGACTAGCTCAAGGCCGTGCCACAGCACACATCAGGCACCCATTGATGCATTTACCCTGGGACAGCAATCCGGGCATGGCCGCCATCTGGGCAGCGTTCTCATGTTTGATTCTGTACCTCAAACCAACATGTTGCTTGACCGCAGAGGGCGACATGCCCATCCCCGCCCACCTGTTTGACGCGGACGGCGAGCTGGACATGGCCCACACCTTCTGCTCAATCCCTTTTCAATCGTTGTTACTCCTATTTTGCAGAGGGTGACACGCCCATCCCCGCCCACCTGTTTGACGCGGACGGCGAGCTGGACATGGCCCACACCTTCTGCTCAATCCCTTTTCAATCGTTGTTACTCCTATTTTGCAGAGGGTGACACGCCCATCCCCGCCCACCTGTTTGACGCGGACGGCGAGCTGGACATGGCCCACACCTTCTGCTCAATCCCTTTTCAATCGTTGTTACTCCTATTTTGCAGAGGGTGACACGCCCATCCCCGCCCACCTGTTTGACGCGGACGGCGAGCTGGACATGGCCCACATCTTCTGCTCCAAGTGCCAGCGCGAGCCGGTGCAGGTGCCGTCCGACGAGGAGAGCGACGAGGTTAGTCTTGGTATGACTTCATTTAAAGCTTTATTTTACGTTTGGCGGCTGCTGCGAAGTGCCAGCGGGAGCCGGTGCAAGTGCCCTCGGACGAGGAGAGCGACGAGGTGCGCAAGCAGTTGACGCAGTTTGGTGTTGCAATCACGGCTTGAACTGATCAAAGGGAGATGCGTGTGCATGTGCCATGCTGCCCTGCGACATGCCTTCAGCTCTGGTTTAACCAACTGCATCCGGCTGCCATTCCAGCACTCACCGCAATTCCAACTTTTCTTACCACCCTGCCGCAGGAGAACGACATCATCCTGTGCGACGGCATGTGCAACCGCGCCTACCACTTCAAGTGCCTGGTGCGCTGGCTGTGGTTCGTGTGCGCTGCTCGTGTCCTTCCCTATGCTTCGGCGTTCCATATCCTCCTGTCTGCCACGCCCCCCTGCCCTCCAGCCTTGATTGGCCTCTGCCATTTGAATCGACCAAAGTGGAATTGAATCCCTTGCAGGTGCCGCCGCTCAACCCCGCTGAGCTGGTGCTGCAAAACCCGCGCTGCTGCTGTTGTGTGCTTAACATCCCCATTTAACACTTGATCAACTGCAGGTGCCGCCGCTCAACCCCGCTGAGCTGGACGAAGACGAGGGCTGGCTCTGCCCCGCCTGCGACCGCAAGGTGGGGGGCTGCTGTGCCGCACCTTCTGCTTACGGCCGCTGCTGGCGCTTTGCTGCACTGCTGGGTGGGTGGCTGTGGCTGTCCAGCCGGCGTCTGCCCAGTTGCAAGCTGCAATTTGTTCTGAGCTGCTTTCCTCCCTTGCACAGATGGACATGATTGACCTCATCAACGACGAGTTTGGCACAACCTATGAGGACGACACGCCCTGGGCGCAGGTCCTGCTGCCCTCCACGCTGCCGCGCTCGCCCGCCCAGGCAGGGCTGCCCGTGGGTGAGTGTCATTCCGGAGGTGGAGAGGTTTGATATTGCTCGTTATTGCGAAGGAGTGGGGGTGGTTTGGGTGAATGGTGCGGCGCTGATGAGCGCTTGCTGCGATTGGGAGTGCCGGTTCAATCAGTTGCCACATAAATTGTGAGTCAGCCCCCGCCCATGCCTGCTCTCAACTCCCGCAGGCCCCGGCTCGCCGCGCGCAGCGGCCGTGGACCTCAATCGGCTGGAGGGGCTGCTGGCGGGCGCCGACCTGCCCTCGGACGATGAGGATGATGAGGACTACGAGTGCGCTCGTTGTTGGATTGATTTTGGTGGTTTGCTGAGCTGATGTGCAGTTTAGTCGGCTGCCTGCCTGCTGCGGCTGTCAGGCCCAGCTCCCTTGACTTGCGACTGCTGTATGCCGCTGCTGACGCGCTACCACTCCACCCCAATCGATTGTTGCAGGGCTAGCAGCAGCGATTCAGAGGGGGCGCGCCGCCGCCGCCGGCGGCGGCGCAGCCGGGCTTCCGGCTCTGCAGCTGGCAGCGAGGGCGGCGAGGGCGAAGACGAGGGCAGCGGCAGCGGCAGCGATGAGGATGGGGAGGGAGAGGAGAGCGGCAGCGGCAGCGAGGAGGAGGAGGACAGTGACAGTGATGCCAGCCTGGCCTCTGGTGGGTTTGGGTGGCTGTGCTGTTGTTGCTGTTGCCGCTGTGCAGCTGAGGGTTCTGTGCTGCGTTATTGCTGCGCCAAAGGTGCGTTGGGCGTGCCTGCTGCAGTTCACTCTGTGCCTGCATTAATTTTCAAGCCCCAGAGGACCTGATGTGGAGGTGACCAAAGGCACACCAGATCCTCAACAATTTGATGCATTATGGCCCTTCCTTCCACATTGCAGAGGGCCTGAGCGGCGGCGACGCCCAGGATGTGGAGAACACAGAATGCAACCCATAGTACAAACTTGCGAGTTTGACACCTGCGCCTGTGCGTCTCGCTTTCTTTTGTCTCCCTCTACAGAGGACCTGGAGGGCGGCGATATCCGGGATGTGGAGGTCACAGAGGGTGCGCGCCGAGCTGTGGCCTCACGCTCCCGCTCCAGGTGGGCAGGCTTGAGGCTGAGGGGCATCCAGGCTTGTTGATGGTTGCACGTTGTTCGCACACCGCTTTGCACATCCACCACACTCCAGGAGGCGCGTTGCTTTCACCGCGATTCTCACCTGCCCATTTCGACATGCCTCCCCTCCCCGCAGGGCTGCCTCTGACGGCCCCAGCGGCAGCGGCGCCATCCCCGACCGCTACCGCATGGCGGACGAGGAGGAGGAGGCGGTGGTGCTGCAGGGCAAGCGCCGGCGCGTGGCAGGTGGGGCACTTGGAGGTGGCTGTGTTTTTGCACCTGGGAGGTGGTGGTGCGGGGCAAGCGCCGGCGCGTGGCAAATGCAAACTTTGGTTGCCTGAGATTTGGGCCGAAATTGTGTGGTGCTCGCGTGTTGTTGTTGCTGCAGCCATTCCTGGGCGAGTGTGCACTGCTGGCCTGGCGAGCCACAGCTGACCCCGTCGCTGCCACCCAACTTCCACCCAAACCCCTGCAGTGGACTATCGCAAGCTTGCGGCCGAGATGTTTGGCCAAGTGGAGGATCCAGAGGCGAGTGGCACAACGCATCTGCGTGTACCGGCTGTGGTGCAGTTCTTTCTAGTGGCAGGGCATGCAGCTTGTGCAGGCACGCTGCAGTGCTTGGTCGACGAAGTCGTCTGCTGCAACACTTGCTGGCTACCGTGCATCAGTGCGCCCGCAATGCCTTACAAGCAGTCATTTTCCACACATTCGTGCAGGAGGGAGAGGAGGGCGGGGAGGGCGAGGAGGATGAAGTGTGGTCGCCCCGACTGCAGCAGCGCAAGCGGGGCGGCCGGCGGCGTAAGGGCGGCTCCGACAGTGAAGGCGCCGAGGAGGAGGAGGAGGATAGCGACAAGTCTGGCGGGGAGGAGGAGGAGGAGGAGCAGGAGGGTAGCCAGAAGTCTGGAGGAGAGGAGGAAGCTGCAGAGCAGCAGCAGCAGCAGCAGCCGCAGCAGCAGCAGCAGCAGCAGCAAGCGGGCGGTGCTGGAAACGGCGAGCAGGCGCCGGCAGGGCAGGCCCCTGCTGCGCAGGCTGCTCAGCCTGAGCAGCAGCAGCAGCAGCCCGCAGCTGAGGCGGCGGCGCCTGCTGCGCCTGCTGAGCCAGTGGCTGTGGCAGCTGGCGATGGTTCTGCGGCGTAAACACACTTGCAAGGCCATGGCGCTGCAAGCTAGTACATCCATCTCGAATCAATGCATGCGAACTGCTTGGCGTGCTTGCGTGTTGTTTCCCCGCTGGGCCTCCGTTTCAGCCCTTTCTTCCCTGCCAATAAATTGAGACTCACACGCCCCATTGCCTGGTGTCAACAGGCATGATTACTTGAAAGGCCAGGTGCTGCAACAAGAGCATGCATGACAGGGAAGATCTGGCAACCGTCCAGGAGCTGCGTGCTGGCGCCTGTGCCCATCCAGTGTACTTCTAGCATCGCCGTAGCATTGTCTGCAGTCAACAGCTGCGCTGCCACATCCGAATGGAAGCCCCAAGGCTGCTCAAAGTGGAGAGTTGATGCTTTGGCCAGCACCACCAGTGCTGCTGAGACCGCATCTGCGCAGCTGTGCGGCTGCCGCCTCCGCCCATCCCCTTCGTTGTGCTCACCACCGGTGCACCATTTTTGTAGTCAACAGCTGCGCTGCCACATCCGAATGGAAGCCCCAAGGCTGCTCAAAGTGGAGAGTTGATGCTTTGGCCAGCACCACCAGTGCTGCTGAGACCACATCTGCACCGCTGTGCGGCGGCCGCCGCCGCCCATGCCGTGCGCTGATCAAGCGAGAAGCGGCAGCATCTGTACCTAACACCATAGCCGGGCTGCGAATGGCTGCTGCCATCACAGCAGTTAGGCTTTATGAGCTGCCAGGGTTAGCCAGGCATTGTACGCTGCTGTGTGCTGCAACCAGTGCTTCTCACACCAATGCGACACAATCGGGCACAATCAAATAGCAATGCAAATTTTCTGCAGGATATTTAGAGGCTTCCATCCAAGCAGCTGGCTGCAGCCTTGTGGCTGCCGCCTGCAGTAGTTCGTCCTCCCCAGCATCTCACAGCCAGGCAGCTTCAATCCATCACGTTGGGGTTGCGGATCTGTGGGCAGGGCAGCCATGGGGGCGGCCGGTTGGCACAGCAACTGTGGCAGCAGCACAACAACCCCAGCAGTCGGCAGTATCCCTGCAACTTCTGCCTGCAACTTCGGTCGGCATCTGTAGGCAAGCCATGCGCCTGGTCAGCGGCTATGAAGAAGGCACTCGCCTGCAAGTGGATGGCGTCAACGGCCGCCAGTGTCTCCTCGTCCAGCTCCACATTCTCAAAGGCCTCAATGTCCTCCTTCAGCTGCTCCATGGTAGTGGCGCCGATGCTGCAGCATCGTAGCAGCATGCCACATGGTGGATGCCACATACCACCGCGACTTGCACACTGCGTCACAGCACCAACCCTAGCAAACAACCCTTGAATCCACCTCCCAGTCTTGTCTCACATGGTGGATGCCACGTACCACCGCGACTTGCACACTGCGTCACAGCACCAACCCTAGCAAACAACCCTTG
>VFQQ010000362.1_pt1 | contig 96918 bp, 171 predicted proteins | sample 3512341 | NCBI WGS metagenome assembly VFQQ01 (sample SAMN10412373, study PRJNA504923) | tailings metagenome | isolation source: Relicate 2 Philex TSF1 revegetated site | place: Philippines: Tuba, Benguet | collected 2017-08-29 | reverse complement strand
AGTGATATACAGTGCCTGCCGGCTGCTGCCCCACAGCCAAAATCAGTGCAAATGCCATGCTACACAGCATGCCACCTGGCAGTGTGCCGCCGCCCAGCCAACAGCAGTGCGGGCTCACTTGTGCAGCTGGCTGGCCTCGCCGTTGGGGTGGTCCAGCCGCAGCTTGGAGTGCAGGTCGTGCAGCTGGCGGTCGCCGCAGAGCAGGAAGGAGCGCATCTGAAGGGGATGGAGCGTTCGGGAGGCAAATCAGGAAGCTTTAGAGTGCAAGTGGCGGTGGCCACAAGTGGTCTCCTTTCACCTGCTTTCACCCTCTGAACCCTTGTCACCAATCGCTGTGCATCCGTTCGCCTGGCTCTGAGTCGCCTCCCCCAGCTGCCTGATGGAGGGTTCGTTCCTCACACCCCCTCTGTACGATTCCTAACTGCTATTCAGTCGCCTCACCTGGCTCTGAGTGGCCTCGCCCAGCTGCTCGATGGACAGGTCATGCCGCGAAAGCGAGCCGCCCACACGCGCCTCGGTCAGAGTGTAGCTGCTCTCCCGGCCCTGGCAGGAGGAGGGCGCAACGCAAGTGAGGCAGGTTAGCGGGGGCCACAGCGGGAGCAAGGCGGAATGCAGCCGCGCTCTCCCGGCCCTGGCAGGAAGAGCGATTTCAGCATGGCAGGTGAGCAGCGGCTGGGCATCCGGGCGGCAGCAGCACTGGAATGTGGACAGCAGAGGGTGCACCGCACGGTGTGGCAAACTGCTGTAACAGCGCCTGCTGGCCAGCACAAATTGAGCAGTTTGGGCGCACCTGGTTGACGAGCGTGGCCTTCATGTGCGCTGCGCCCGCTCCCTCCAGCTGCACTCAGAAAGAGGCACACGCACAGTGAATGCATGTGCTTGCCAGCTTGTAAGTTGGCAAACCTTTGGAAGTTGGCAAACAGGCACAGCTCACGTGCAGCTTGCCCCGCTGCCCGCCGCCCCGCACCCACCTCCACATAGCTGTGCTTCAGCTGCGCGCGATCGTCCAGTTCAAACTCGGCCACCGCATTCGTGAGGTAGGTGACAGCCGGCGCCGCCGCGCTGCCCGCGCCGCTGCCGCTGCCGCCGAGCGCCGCAAACTCCTCCACAATGTCTGCTGAAGAGCCCTCCTCAAGGACCGCCAGCAGCCGGGGCGCGGCCGCGGGTGTGCTGCCGGCGGCGCTGCTGCCGCTGCCGCTGGACAGGTAGAGCACATGGATGGGCCCCGGCACAGTCAGGTTGGCGGGGACGTGCACCACCAGCACCTCACGAGCCGACGCGCCGTTGAGGGTGGCAAGGGGGCCGCCGCGGGCCCGCGACTGGGCGCCCTGCAGCATAGATGAATGGCCAGTCGAGACGCATTTGAGATTGACAGATAAATCCTGACAGCAGACAAAAATGAGGACCGCGGCAGGGCCAGGTTGCATGTTGTTGGCTCGGTATGCCACAGGTCTGCAGCCCCCGTCAAGCGACTTTGGTGAGTATGCTGGCTGCGAAGTCAGCATACTCTCTCGCAGCTGAATCTTCTGGCATTCCAGCAGATGACCTCTTTCTGTCCGCCCACGCCCAGGTGCAGTCCCCAGAGCAGCCAAGCCTCACCAGGGCAAAGGACACGACGTCCGCCGGAGCGCCCGCCAGTCCGCCGACATACACCCCCTTGGGCAGCCCCTCCAGGCTGCTGGCCTGCTCATCGATCAGCCCATCCACCACCACAACTGTGGCGGCCGCCGCTGCCTTGAGGGGCCGGACCGCGGCGGCCGCGGCGGCGGCGCCGGCGGCGGCGCCGGTCGGCGGCGCCAGCGCCTGCTGCAGCAGCGGGCTGACGTCTGTGAAACGATACTCCTCGTTGCGAGAGGTGGGCATGCGCTGCGTGGCCAGGGCTGCCAGGCAGCCAGAGTGCAGGTTGGCCAGCCTGCAGGTGGGTTGCCAGGGGAAGGCACCAGTGAGGCGGCACCGTGAGTGCTGCAGCAGAACGCGGATCGATGGTCAGCGCAACAGCTTGCAGGCATGCAGCTAAACCAACTCAACTGCCCAGAGCACTCACGGCTGCGGCAGGGCGGCGGCATCGGGCGCAACAGCTTCCAGGGCGCGCTCAATCCACTTGTCCTCTGCCGCCACGGGCGCCGCCGCTGCCGAAGCCGCCGCCGCCCTCCCAGCCCGGGCTGCGCGCCGCCACTTCCGCCGCTGCTGCGGCATCACCTTGACGGCCGCTGCCGCTGGCATGGGGCGCACGGCGGGGCCTGCACGGAGCGCCACAGAGCGATTGGCAACATGTCACTGAGGGTTGCTGGCATCGCTTTGCAGACCGCAAGCAGGTACATTGCGCCCCTGCCTCACCATGGCTGGCCGCGGGGAGGCGGCAGGCCTGCATAGCTATGGTAGGGAAGCGGCTCCGCCGGCGGGCTGCACCGATGGGCTTGTGCCGCTGCTAGCCGGTTTCGGCGATCGCACGTCAAGACGATGGGAGCTGTGGCACGCCAATGCACCGCCGCCAAGCCGAATGCCCCATCGCATGCAATCGGGTTGAGCCCGCTCCTTCCGGCTGATCGACACCCCTGCAGTGCTCAGCATCGTTTGGCCGCTTGATCAAGTACTGCCATCGGCCCAACCAGGTCGCAAACCATGCAGGCCACTTCCGCTCTCCGCACCGTGCAGCTGCCGGCCCGCACCGCCGTGCGCATCGGATGCAGCTCCAAGCGGGCAGCCGTTAGGTGCGCGCGGGCCTGCGCCATGGGCCCGAGCCTCCAGGGCTCCACCGCCGGCCAGCGGCGTGCCGGCAGTCGGCGCCTGCAGCTATGCAGCTGACATGTCCGGGCATCGATTCTGTTGTGCCACCGCAACATGGACATGCAGCGGCAGTGCCTATACTGTGTACACTAATCAACCTCTGGCTGGCATGCTGCGACAGCGCACCGCCGCATTCCAAGGCGCCCCTGCGCCCAGCACACAGCCAGCGCACGCCCGCCTGAACAGCAGCACACCCGCCCCGCCCGCATGCAGGTGCTTGGCGCAGCAGCGGGCGCAGCAGCAGCAGCAGCAGAGGCCGGCGGCCGAGCCTGCCGCCTCTGCCGCCCTGGCGCTCAGCAGCCTGCTGATGGCGGCGCCAGCTCTTGCTGAGGAGGCAGCCACTGAGGCGGCTGCTGAGGCTGCTGAGGCTGCACAGGGAGCGGGCGTGACGGCTCTGGGGTGGGCGCTCATCGTCAGCCCCATTGTGAGCGGGCTGCGTGGGGTGGCGTGGGCCGGCTGCAGTGGGTCGGTTGTGGGTTGGGCGGCCTTGCAGGGCACGCCGCACAGGCGCACTGCTCCAGTGCCTGCCTTTCGTGGAGGACCGTGCCAACCCTTTATTTAATGGCCTGCTCCGTTGCTCTTCTGTGGTGCGGCTACCTGGGTCTGGTATACCTCCTCTGCTGCACAGCAACCCGTGCCTGTGCCGCCACTTGCCTGGTCTTGTGCACTCTGCACCTGCAACCTCCTGCTACCATGGTCAGTCCCTTCAACCGCATGGTAGCATGAACCGCATGGTAGCATGGTAGCATCAACTTCCTCCGCCCCGTACCCTGCTTACAGCTCTTTTATGCCCTGTTCAACGTGTACCGCAGCCAGATTGACCCCAAGGCCAAGGTGCGCTGCGCTGCGCTGGGCTGTGATGCGCTGATCCATGCTGTGCTTTGCCCCGCCATGCGGTGTGAGCACTGTGTGGGGAGCTGGCTGGGGAGGCGCTGCATGCACCAACCTGGCCCAGTTAGCCGTGCATTTGCTGCGCGATGGCAGGCCCTAGCACAGCGGTGCACAAGCGCCTGTCCGTCCTAGGGCCTGCCTGCTAAGCAGCCCCTTGTACCTACCGCATCCACCCCCACTGCTCCATGCCCCGGCAGTTCGGCGACGCGCTGTTCATCTTTGCAGCGATCATCATTGTTTCTAACATCATCAGGTGGGCTGCAGCCGTTGGCTGGGGCTGCAACCAGAGCCTGCAGGGCTCTCACTGCAAGGCAGCTTTGGGCACCACGGTACAGGTTGGTGCTCCATGCCGAGGTCGGCTGTAGCAGCGCATTCGCAGCAGCGAGGGCGTGGCACGCTCAAGCCCACGCACTGCCCGCTTAGGCGCATCTGCCACCCTTGCCTCCCTGCAGCCTGCCCAGCTTGTTGAACCCTGCACCACACTCAAAAAGCTTGCCCGCCTGCTCCCTCTCCCCCCTGCCGCAGCATCACTGTGTTCAAAATCCGCCTGTTCTAAGCAAGGGCCTCCAAATGTACGACACGGGCAGGCCACCCCCAGACCCCGCTGCGGCCGCAGCCCGCCGGCCCGCCCAACGACCGCTTGATTGCACTATGTACAGCTGTGAGCACTGAGTGTACTGCTTACTGGGCCAGAAATGTGAAAACCGCGGTGTGAACACAGGCAGCCACAGCTGCGTGCAGTGTTAGGTAGTGGCCATGACTGCAGGCGGCGCCGTTGGCTGCGGCTGCACTTGGCTGGGCGCCGCCGCGGGGCGGGTTGAAGCCGAGCGCTGCTGCTGCCGCTGCTGCTGCTGCTGCTGAGTTGGGTAGGGGCTGCGGGGCAGCGACCCTCCGAAATACAGCTGCACCAGCAGGCCTCCCAGCACAACGATCACACTGCGGCAAGTGGGGGTTGGATTGAAGTTGCATGGGGTTGGGCAGCGGCGACGGGAGCAACCGCAATCCAGGCTGGTCCAGGCACAGCTGCAAGCCGAGGCACACAGAGGAGCGGCGCAGTGCATGCCGCATTGTGCTGCAGTGTGTGCATTTGCATCCTGGCCTCCCGCGCATCCACACCGCCGCCGCGCACCTGAGCACGACTGTGGCCCAGATCATGCTGCTCTTCACCACGCGCGCACAGGTGCAGGTGTTGGTGGGTTCATAGCTCACAATGCCGCTGCCGCCGTCAAAGCAGCAGCACACGCAGCCGTTGCACGTGCCCTGCTGCCCCTTGGCTGCGCACTCGTTCACCGCCAGCAGCTGGCGGCCCGGCTCGCGCCCCCGCAGGTCCACCACCTGGCAGTGTGCAAGAGATGGGGCAATCGAGCAAGGAAGTCAGGCAGCAGCGCAAGCGGCAGCGAGAGCGGCGACGCGAGCGGTAGCTGGCGGTGCAGCCCTTTGGCACAGCGCGCTGCTGCGATCAGGCGCCGCAACCCTCGGAAACGATTCCGGAGCCAGCAGGCGGGTGCAGCGGTGGCGCAGGGCAGCTTCCGGCGCTGCTTCAAGCAACGAACGCGTTCAGCGCCCTGCAGGCCGCACCTCCAGTTTTGCCTGTGCTACGGCGAGCAGCACCAGGCCAGCCAGCAGCACAAGAGGCCGCCCAGCGTGGTTGCCCATACTGTTCGCCTCCCCGAGCACCTCGAGCGCTGCCACGAGCTGGTGGACGGCAATGTATTGCTAGCCGACGGCCACAAATGCCGTCGCACGCCTGGTTCACTTTCAGTTGCTGCCGCTGCCGCCCGCCCGACTGCCACAGCATGCCGCTTTGCCCGTCGTGTCATGTGCGGCAGCGCGTGCTCATTGGTGCTGGTGAAGCTGCGAGTGCGAGATTGCGTCTGCTGTTGCATACTGTGCCTCAGCGATGGTTGCGCTAGTGTGGCATGGCTTGCACTGCTAGGCCACTGCCGAACCAATGTTGGCGCTGCCTCTTTGATGGGCCTGGCCGTGCAGTTCAAAAGCCAGCTCTGCCCAATGCAGCATGGCCACACTCCAAAGCCACGACCACACCTCACAACGCTGTGCAGGCCAGAATCATGCTGCCTGCATGGCGCTGCCGCCCCCCCGCCCCCGGTGCTGCACAGGTTGGCACTGCACCCACAGTAGGCAGGGAGTGACAGCTGCCGGCTGAGGGCCCTCCTTTTAATGCATGCCGTCAAGCCCCGCCCCGCCGCTGTGCAGCAACAGCCGCCGCTGTGCAGCAACAGCACCGCATGTCTGCTGCAATGAGACCAAGGGCGAGTGGAAATGACATTTGGATGGGAGCAGGCTGACCACCGGCTGGACCGCAGGCAGGCGGCGCATGCTGGTTCACAGCCAAACCACAGACAAGACAGCTGCACACCGTGCGGCATGCATGCGTGGCCGCGTTTGAGGTGCCTTGAATCCATTGCATGCTGCTAGCCACAGCGGAGCAGCTTGTCAACGCCAACCTTGCAGCCGCGTCCATGAGCAGGATGGTGTGCAGCCCCTGGCCTTGTTGCAGCTGACTCAATGCCAGGAGGATTGCTGCCGGGCTGAGCACTGCCGGCGTACGAGCGCTTAAGGAAGCAGGGCTGGAATGGGCAGGTGGGCAGCAACCGACCGCGCTAGAGCGGCAACGCCGCCCGCCGCAGCCGGCAAGCAGCGCTGGTCAGGCGCTTGCAGCAGCGATCGGTGCTTAGGCTGGGCCACTGCAAGTCTCACAGTCACGAGGGGCACGCCTGAATGCTGCGAGGGCCCTGCAAGCGCCGGCGCGCCACGCACCCGGTTCGCGCTCTGCGCGGCCGCCCGCGCAGGGGCCATCTCCCGTCTCACAGGACAGAGGATGCAATGAAACGCCCGATTGCCTGCTCCCGTGACCATCAGCGGCGGACTCGGCCATCGCAATCTCAGCTGAGCCTCCAGGGTGGCAGCTCGTGCCAGCCTCCAAAGCCGGCTCCCAGGCCTCCCCCGCTGCCCCAGTCTGCTTGCTTGGCTACCAGACACTCGCCAACATGCAGGCCGCCCTTGCCAAGCCCGCAGCCCTGGTGAGCTCGCCCCCCGCTGCAGAGGAGCGCTTGCAAGGCAGCCTGGCGCCCCCTGGGGTGGCTCAGCGGTCCTGACAGTGGGCTGGAGCGGCGCCACGGCCTGGGTTGGGCCAGGCTCGGAGGCCGGCTCCCCCGATGGCGCGCCTGTGCACATACCGGGCTTGGAAGGCGTGCTGGGCCCTGACCAACCCCGCATTGGCTACCCCTTGCAGGTGGCCAAGCCCACCGCCGCCCGCAGCAGCCGCCGCTCCACTGTGGTGAGGCTCGGGCCTGCCGCCCGCCCGCCGCGGGCGACTCCCACGGTGCCTTGCAGAGATGCTGCCGGCCTGGTCCTGCTTGATCAGCAGCCGTCGCTCAGCACGCCAGCATCGCTGTTGTCACGCCGTGTTGCCAATCATGCTGTCGTGTGTGTTGCAATGCAGGCTGTGCGCGCGCAGCGTGACCTGTGGTTCCCTGGTGCGCCCTGCTGCCTGCCTGCTGCATTTGCTCCTCCTCTGCGTTGCTGCCTGGGCCCGCGATGCCGCGCTGTTGCCGCTGCAGTTGCTCACAGATGGCCTGCAATGCGCAGCATTCGGTTGCTCGCCCGCGGCCCTGCCTCCTGCACTGCTGCTGGCGCTTGGGGGTTGATACTCGTGACGCCCGGCGGGCCGATCGATGTGACGCATCGATCTCGTCCCAACTGCTGGTGGAAGCCCCTGGGCAGTGACAGAACAGCAGGATGCTGTGATTGAGAGCTGGTGACGATGTACACGCTGCTTATAGCACCCACCCTGCCGCTGCTGTCCCCACCCATGCACCCACCTGTCGCGCCACCTGCAACCCCGCTGGCTGCCGGCGCTGCACGGAACCACAGCTCACCCTTGCTGGTATTGTTGTGTTTTCAACCTGCAGGTGTCGCGGCCCCCGGCTACCTGGATGGCAGCATGGCGGGCGACCGCGGCTTCGACCCCATGGGCCTGGGCGCTAACCCCAAGATGATGACGTGAGCAATTAAGATGGCCTAATGGTGTTTACATGGTGTTCAGACGATGGGTTTGGGGTCACATGTAGGATAAGACTGTTGACAACTGGCGGCTGAGCATTCCAGGGCATGGCAGCCATTGCTGCTGCTGTTGCTGTCCTCTGCGCCGCCGCTGACGCCCCTCCCTGCCGCCTGCCGATGCTGCAGCTGGTACCGCCAGGCTGAGCTGCAGAACGGCCGCTGGGCGATGCTCGGCGTGGCCGGCATCCTGGGCCAGGAGATCATCAACCCCGCCCAGTGTGAGTTTTACCTTCTCAACTACATATGAATTATATTTGATTGCTTCTGAACCACGCTGTGGCTGCCAGCCTGGGCCAGGAGATCATCAACCCCGCCCAGTGTGAGTGCATGTTGTTCGCATGTATTGATTGCCTCTGATTTGCGCTGCAAAGCCGCATGCTCGCCCCAGATTGCTTGTGCTATGCTGGCACTGCTGGTATCCAGCATGCCATGCCCGCTGACATGCGTGCCGCCCGCCGCGCTGCCCGGGACCCCATCTTGCTGGCTCTGAGCGCTGCCTACCTACTGCGCCCCTCTCTCTGTGCAGGGTGGTACACCGCGGGCATGCCCGAGAACCTGCCCCGCTTTGACGGCCAGGTGCGCTTGCGCGCATGCAGCGAGGGTTTGGTTGAAAACGCTTGCTGACAGCAGAGGTTGGCGCCGGGCTGCACGCGTACCCAGGCTGCGGCATGTGCAACGGAATGGCCAGCTGAATGGATTTGAACTTGCTCGCAGCCCATGAACATGGGCGGCACCCTGGCCTGGTAGCCGCCCCCAACGCATGCACTGCTGTGCCAAGCTGCAAAGCCCCTCCTGCTCCTGCATTTTCAAATGTGCAGCCCGTGAACATGGGTGGCATCCTTGCCTGGGAGTTCCTGCTCATGCACTTCGTGGAGGTGCGCCGCTGGCAGGACATCCGCAAGAAGGACTCCGTGAACGCGGTGAGTGCCTGGGAGGCATCCACACATTTGGTTGCTGTTGGGCATCCTGCTGCCCGTTCAATGTTGCAATGGTGACAGAAGGGCTCCGTGAACGCGGTGAGCTGCTGGGCACAGTTGACAAGGGTTAGTATTGCTTCTCTTTGCTCTGCTGCCGTGGGAATGCATGCGTCGGTGGTGTGACGGTGCAAAGACGATTTGTAGCTGGGCAGGCGTTATTGCGGCCCTTGTGCTGCTTGCCTGCCAGCCTGTCCTGGCCGCTGCCTGCTGCACTGCCTTGATGAAATGGCTGCCGTGTCTGCAGCCTGCAGCGCCCACTGGAGTGCTGCTGCCAGCACTGCCGCCCTGGCCGCTGCCCTCTAAGAGCCGCTGTCATCGCCCCCGACTTTCCACTACTACAGGACCCCTTCAACCCCATTCTCAAGGTGCCCATGTGATTTTTGTTGCGGCCTGATACTGACATTATCTGTGTGGTTTCAACACCATCTCCTTCATCGCAGGACCCCTTCAACCCCAACCTCACGGTGCCCAACCCCGAGCTGGGCTACCCCGGCGGCCCCTTCGACCCCCTGGGCTTCTCCAAGGTGAGCGGGAGGCAACAGTTCAGTCCTACTGTTGTGAAATAGCTGCGGCAGAAGGGGCCCCTTTGACCCCCTGGGCTCCTCCAAGGTGTGCACCGAGTGCACCAACTGCAAAAACAGCAGCAGCGTCACTTGTGATGTGCTGTTTGATGTGCTGTTTGTTCCTGCACGCTCGGCCCGCAAAAGCTGGGCTTCAGCACGGCGAGCATGCCGGAAAACCCGAGGTCCAGACCTGACAAGGGCTCATTCTTTGCACCCCCCCCCCTCCCTCCTCACAGGGCAACTTCAAGGAGGCCCAGACCAAGGAGATCAAGAACGGCCGCCTCGCGATGGTGGCGTTTGCGGCCTTCACCATCCAGGCCCAGGCCACCGGCAAGGGCCCGCTGCAGAACCTGACCGACCACCTGTCGGCCCCCTTCTGTGAGTGGGTGTGGGGGCTGGGAGTTCTGGTTCTGTGAGTTGCGCAGCTGACAGTTTCGCGCTGGGCGTGATCATGTGCACAGATGTCCTGCAGTGGCCCACACCGGATGAAACCGCCCCCTTCCCACGCGCTGCTGCCTGCTCACCGTCATGCCGTTTTCGACGCCTGCTCACTGCCTTGCCCCTTTGCCCCCGCCCCCCTGCCCCCCGCAGCCAACAACTGGACCACCAACATTGGCCACTGCATGGTGCCCACCTCTGTGGACGTCCAGGGCCTGACCATCCCCCTGAGCTGCCTGTGGCCCGGCCAGCAGATGGTGTAAGGCGGCGGCAGCAGCAGCAGGGGCGGCGGTGTGCACCCGCCGGCACCGCCGCCCCAACCCCGGCCCCGCGTGTAACTGGTTACCCTCCTTCGTCCCATTTCCTTGCTCCGCCCACCGCCGCGGCGTGCTAGCGCACCCGCCCGGGCACCTCTACCGTTGCACCTGAGAAGAAAACAACCACTCACATCGCTCACCTGTATGGCAGACCGTGCGTCTGCGGCTGCGCCTCGGTTAACTTGCATTCAACCCACCGTGAGAAACGAGAGCAGAGAGGCAGGAGAAGCAGGAGAGGCGGGCAAAGCGGCGGTGGGCGGGGCAGGCAGGCAGTCCTGTGATGACAGCGTCAGGGGGCATTGGCAGCAAGTGGGTGTGCGTTTAAAGCTTGCCTTGCATCAGAAGCAGCACTGGACTGAAAGTACAAAGGCAGGGCAAATCAAGGGGTGTTAAAGCAGCGGCGTCTCCATGATGACGGATCGCGCAGGGCATGGCACAGCACGCTGCCGCTCTCAGCACTGCTCTGAAGCTTGGTGTGCATGAAACCAAGTTGCTCCTCGACACAAGTCATGCAGCGTGGGCAAACAGCGGAATCCCACTTGCCGCAATCTGGTATTTGTGCAGAGTGGTCCAGTGCACAAGTGTATGCTATGTTCAGGTCACACGAGGCAGACAGGGGGTGGTAGTGCGCTCTCATGCTGGACCCTAACCCCGTGCCAGATATGAGGGCTGGCAGTCCGCAGCGGTGTCTTGAGCGTAGCCTAGTATCGGCAGGCCGCAGCCATGTTGGAGCCTAGCCGGCTTGGGCCTTCACTGGGTCGCAGGCATTGGGCACCAGATTCTGGATGCCCTGGCACAGAAACAGCTGCATTGCAGGAACGGGGCGGTGCAAGTTAACTTTGTCTGCCCATCGGTCTGCCTGCCTACCCCTTGCACGGTCCCCTGCCTCCCCCAACACAAGCACATGTATTGGCGGGTCTCAAGCAGCAGCTGGCAGCCGTGAGAGGTAGGTTATGAGCTGAGCACACTAGGCAGGCGGCCCCCCAACTGACCGGTGAGATGCAGAGGTGGTCGCAGGTGCAAAAGTCATCGAGGCACAAATTGCCAAGTGGGCAGGTGTACGGCTTGCAAAGGCGGTTCACACAACTGGGTAGCGCAGCAGTACAGGGGTTCCTGCACAGCAGGGCTGGGGACGGGGGAAGGCGTGGGCTGCGTGGAAGCAGGCGCGGTGACCCGCGGCACCCAATGCAGCAGAGCCCAGGCATTGCCTGGTCTTAGCGGCAACCACAGCCGCACACACCGTCTAAACACTTGTGTGATGGCAATGTCCAGCGGCAGGCCTGCTCAGGGCGGGGCAGTGGAAAGCGTTGCGGCAGCTGCGTTCTGAACCTCGATGCCGGTTGGAGCGAGCTGGGCAGCTGGCGGCAGCGGCGTGGCAATGCAGCCTGCTGCTTGCATGCGCAGCCACTTCTGCTTGCAGATGCCCCTCCATCTCACCGTGCAGTATGGCAGCCAGGAGCTCATCGTCAGCCTGCAGCTGCTTCACCCCCGCCATCAGAACCGCCGTATCAGTTGCCTGCTCCTGCGCCTGCTGCTGCTGGCCAGCCACCAACAGTGCGGTGCTGCCTGCCTGCTCCTGCTCCTGCTGCGTCTGAGTGACCACAGCGTCTAGCACAGCTTGGGAAGGCTGGGGCCTGTTGCATGGACGGAAAGCGGTTGAAGCAAAGCCGCAGTCGGCCCACACGCCTAATGGGTGCTGCTGTGCGGCCCGTAATGCTGAGCAGGCAGGAGCAGCGGTTCGGGCGGCGGCGCCAGCGGCGGCCGGCAGCACTCTCAGCAGCAGGCGTCCTGTCAACCAGGTACGTGCACGCGGTGTACCCAAAGCCTGCCCCAAGCAGCAACAACCAGCGCTCACGGGGCCTGCGTGTGAGCGCACAACAGCAGTGCTGCCCCCACGCAGAGGAGAAGGAACGCCTTCGGCGGGAGCGCCATGGCTCACTGAAAGCAGGCGTGTTGCTCAGGGCGCTCGGCAACGAGTTGAAGTGAAGCATGCCACCCAGGTGGGTACAAGTGAACATGCCCGCCCGGCTTCCTTCCACTGCCTTCCTCACTTTCCAGCGAGCCATACTGTTGTGGTTGCTCCATCAACACTGCAGACTATTACAGTGAGATGTGCCTCACGCAGGCAAGGAAACAACATGCGGTCAGGGACACATATTACCGGGCAATGGTGGGCAATGTTTTCAGAGGTGGGTGGGCATGGGCAGTAATGTGCACCGGGTCTTGACAAGCTTGGCGTGCACGTGGGGAGTCACGCATACAGTATGTAGGCCAAAACGGCACTGGGAAAAGCGTAATGTGCGGCAGGACGAATCAAGGGAGGCATCATTTGATAGTAGAAGCAGAGTTGCAGTGCTTGGTGGCAGAGGTGGGTCGCTGAGAATTTTCCGACGGCATTGGGATGATACTACACGGGTGAGTTGGGACTGGCAGGGCCGCCGCTGCCGGCAGGCGGGCTGACCGCTGCGCCTGCTGCACCTGCCTGCGACTGCAGCCGGCTGGCGCGCCGCTCCTGCCGCGCTGCCGCAGCCTCGGCCGCCGCTTGCTGCCCTCTGCGCCTGCGCATGTACAGGGCTGTGCCTCCACCTGCAATGGCCAGCACAGTCACCACAACCACCGGCACCACCTGCGGCAGGATCAGTGAGGCAGAGCTGGTCACGCAATAATCGGCAGCAACAGAGAAACAATGCTGGTCGGGCAGTGGTTTGCCAGGCGCAGGCCCCATGACAGTGCTGACTTTTTTGGGGGCACAACAGCGGAGGCAGGCGCGGTGGCATGCAACACTCAAGAAGGGCCCGACAGCCAGGACGGGTTGTCGCATGTCGCGACCCAACAGCGCAGGCAATCGCCCCGCAGCAACGCACGATTGCGATGGTCGTCGAATTGCTGGAGCCGCCTCCGGCGTCGGCTGCCTGCCCTCCCGGCGGCGGCGGCGGCGGTGCACGCTGCCCCGACCCAGGTGGCGGCCTCGGCGGCGGTAGTGCCAGATCTGTGTCGTTCCGAGTGTAGGACACTGCGTAACAATCCAGGAGGTAGAAAAGGGTTGAATGGCGGTGTATGGGCTGGGCAGGCAGCAGAGCGGCAGGCGTCAAGAGTGAGGAGTGCCACGGTGGCGGGCAGCAGTTCTGCAACAGGCACGCTGGGCTGGCAACTGGTCAACGACCGTGAACAACCTTGTGCACGGCATCAGTTTATCCAGCCCCAGTAAAGCCCCGCCCCATCTGCCCATCATCGGTATGGATACAACCATTGCTCAGCACCTGAGCACCCCTCTTTAAAGCACTGCTCCCCATCTGCCATATCCACCCCTTCAGCACCTGAGCCTGGCACCAGGTCTAGTTGAATGGCCTGCAGCTGCACTTCTAACGTCTGGCTGGCCACAGCCGCCTCCAGCTTCTCCCGCACGGCCGGCAGCTGGTCCAGCGGCGCATGGATCTGCGGACAGGCGGGCAGGGGATGCTAAAACGGCCGTTGCAATCGCAGGAGCAGCGGATAAGCGGAACAACACCAGCCAGCAGTCGGCCTGCATGAAATAGCAGTGCGTTGAGCTGGGTATCACGCGCACCGGCTGCCCCCGTGCAGCAAAGCAGCAGCAGCAACCGCAGGCAAGCGGCCGACAGCCTTGCAAACCGCCACAACCGCCCTGCTGCATGCCTCTGCACCCCAGCTGAAGCATGGAGCTAAACCTGGCGATCCGACAGCGCACACAGCCGCCAGCCGCCACACCTGGGAGAGCACCAGCACAGTGGTCTGCTGGCCCCACTTTGCCGCCACCTCGATCCAATCGGCCGGCTGGCCGGTGATGCTGCTCATCACTTGCTTGAAGTCCTGCTGCTTGTCCTCTAGGAAGCTGGCAGGGGTGAGCTGCGGCTGGCCAGAGGAGGCTGCATGGGGGGTGCGGTCCAGGGCAGGCGCAAGGCTGGCAGGTGAGACTGTGCCACTTGTCTCTGTTGGTGACAAACAAGAGCGCAGGCATACAACCACCACAGCAGGCGCCCAGCCGGCTCCCAGCCGGCGCCTAAACAGCAGGCGGCCAAGCTGTACAGCCAGCGGCCAACCCTTGCAGCACCCAGGCGGCAGGCAGGGGCGTCTGCAGGCCAGCACAGATCGTGTGCGTGGGCCCTTGAACTGCCTATTGCAGGGCAGCAGGGCCGCACCCGTGACCTCCATGTAGACGGGCTGTGCCGAGGAGGGGCGCTCGAGCGGGGGCGGGCCTGCAGCCAAGTTAGGAGCGATGCGAAGGACCCGCGTTGCACCAATGCATGCAAGCCAAAAAAGATTCGGTAGCAAATGCAAGCAATCATGTTGTGGTCACGCCTGCCAAAACACAGGCAGGCAATGGACATCCATCCCCGCATTGATTGCATCTCTCAAGGTCGCACCAGGTGAAGGCGGTGGCGGCGATTCCGCCGGCGAAGGGGGTGGGGGGCTAGGGCTGGGCGGCAGAGGCGACGGTGGTGGGGGGCTAGGGCTGGGCGGCAGAGGGAACGGTGGCGGCGGCGAGGGGCTGGGCGGCAAGGGCGAGGGTGGAAGCGGCGGAAATGGCGAAGGCGGCGGCGGTGGTGGCGGTGGCGGCGGCGGCGGGGGCGGTGGAGAGTACACCAGGACTGGGAAGGGCGGCGAGAGGATGACAAAAGGTGGGGGTGGTGGGGGCGGCGAAAAAAACAGCACAGGTGGAGGCGGCGGCGGCGGTGAAAAAATGACCACAGGGGGCGGAGGTCGGGGAGAGGGCGGCGGCGGCCGAGGAGGGCGAGGGGAGGGCGGCGGCGAACGCCGCGGCGGTGGTGGTCTTGGTGGTCGAGGTGAGGGCCTGCAGCAGGAGGGCAGCAACTGTACCTACGGTTGGATCCACGGGAAGTCGTTGTAGAAGGCGGCGGGTGATGGTGCCACAGCAGTTCAGAAGCCTGGGGGATGAGAGATGGTGGGCACCACAACGAGTACAGTTGCTGCAAACGCTAGGCAGTTGACAAGACGACTGCATTATTTTGCTGCAACACTTGGAGATTGACAAAGGCAGCTGCGGCGTCTTACGGTGGGGGGCGTGGAGAGGGCGGCGGCCGCTTTGCAACAGGGGGCGGCGGCTTGAGCGATGGCGGAGGTGGCGGGTTCGGCTCTAACCTGCAGGCGACACCGGGAAGCGCATGCCCAGGCTAGGCATGGCATCCCATGGCAGCCAGCGGCAGCAGCGGCAGCAGCAGCAGCAGCAGCAGCAGCAGCAAAAGACAGCAGCAGGCAGGAAGCCAAGAATCTGCCGCCCACGCTAAGCTCCTGCCCAGCTCACGGCGGCGGTGGTGGGCCTTCCACCAGCGGAGGGCTGCATGGGTTGAGAGAGCGAGAGGCAGGGAGCGAGGGTGATGTGGGTGCATGCTTCTGCAAGGAGCGGGCAGAAACATGCCAGCAGCATCAAACCCCAAACAGGCCCCTGCTGCTGCGCCCACCTGGGCGGCGCCGGCGGGCTGGGCGGCTGCAGAGGGCAGGGAGCAGAGGTGGATTTAGGGTGGGGCAACACAATGGCTGGGCCTTGATTGCAAGTGCCGCATTTTTTGCTGCACTGCAATCAGGAGCAAACATCTGCTTTCGGCAGGACAAGCAGCGGCACCGGCTGTACGGCTCACCGCGGGCGGTGGCGAAGGGGGAGCAGGTGGGCTGGGCGGGCTGGGCGGAGGGTGTGGTGGGCTGGGCGGCCTGGGAGGCGGCGATGGGCCGGTTGTGTTGCCAGGCGGCGCAGGGGGCAGTGGCGGCGGCGGCTGCGCCGCTGCAAGCCCCGCCAGCAGCAGCGCCACAGCGAGTAGCGCTGCCCTCGACATGCTGACCGTCAACCGCTGTCCCGGAGCGCGCAAAGCGGCAGTGCAGCTTGGTGAAGGGTGCCGCCCCGCCTTGGCCCGCCGGCCATGCACCCCTGCTGGCAACTTGTAGGTATGGTGGAGACCCCCGTGAGGAGTGCGATCGGGACGGTTCACGTGCTGCGAGGCCCCATGCAGAGTGGTCGGCACCGCGCCGGAGCCCCAAACCGAGCAACCACGCCTTCAGATGCCAGCGTAGCCCACCAAAATCCTCAATTGCGTGCGAGGCCTGCGATCCCCGCGCAAGCTGACCGCGGGCGGGTCCCCACATTTTCGGGCGGCAGCGGGGTCGCAGCCGCGGCTGTTCACCTGATCAGGGCCGATAGCTATACATACCAGCCTGACCCACAAAACAGGAAGTGTGAGGCAGGGCGGTCACGCTCGGAGAGCAAGACAGAAGAAAACAAACCAGAGGTGGTGGACGGTGTTGGTGTGTGCAAAAGGTGGGCGGGTGGGCGCCACTGGGCGGGAGACGACCGGCGGGGGCAGGCATCCCCTTGGGTTACCAGGAAGGCAAGGACTGGTATGCTGCACTGGAAGAAAAAAAGTCAAGGGAAAACGTGGATGGCTGGCAGAGCTTCTGGTGAGCCTTCCAACGGAAGCGCAGGGCGTTGTACGACAGACATGTAACAGCCAGCCAGCCAGCCAGGGCGCATGCATGGGCACCCGTGCATGATGGGTGTGGACAGGCACGTGGCATGTTGCATGGAAGGGGTTGCAGGAGAGGGACGCTGCGTGTTATCAGCATCTGCCTATGCGTGTTGCGGCATGTTGCAATGACGACACCGCAGGTGTGAGGCGGACATGGCTTGCAGCCTAGAACATGCCCTGCAGCGCGGCGCTGGTCCCGAACGCGGGGTTGAGGAAGGCGGCCGACCAGTATAGCGGGCCGCTCCTGTCCGGGAGGTTGGCATCCGCGCCCAGGACGACGCCGGTGCGCTGGTGCTGCACCCCGCCGTTGCCGAACTCGCGCCATAGCAGGTTGTTGTAGGAGCCGCAGTTGCAGTTGCTCAGGAGCATCAACTTATCAACCGCGTCGCACGTCATCCAGTTGAACTCCGTCTCGATGGCTGCAGGAGAGCGAGCGGGGGTGCACGCACGTGACAGCCAATGTTACTGGTGAACACGCAGCAGTGCTGTGACCGCGGCAGGGCTGCGGCATTGTTGGACGGCCCTCCCGCGCGCAACCAGGCAGGCAGCAGCCAGCAGGCTGAGGCGCACTCACATGCACACATGTTGCCCTCCACATTCTGCAAGTGTGGGGCACCAGGCGGCAGCGAATCGGTGTTTAGCCCCATTCATACGTGCTTCCATGCTTTGATGTAAACACTTCAACGTCTGCTGACCCCAGGCCTTGCGCCACGCAGCCACCCCAACCAGCGTGCAGGGCTGGCACCCGTCTGCCCCGCGTACAATTGCTGCCCTCCCCACAATGGAATGCCCAGCACCCACCCTGAGGCATCCGTCCTTAGTCAGTATCCAGGTGCTGGTGCCGCAGCAGTTGGCACCGGTACACTCAGAGGACTTCACAATGCCCAGTTCAGCCCGTTCGTAGGCTCCATCCCTTCCGTTGGTGACGGCCGAGATGTAGGGCAGCAGGCACACAGCGTGCGGCCCCAGTGGGAAGGTACGCTTGAGCACTGCACAGGGAGGGGCATGGACGGGTGGGCAGGCCGGCGCATGGACGGGTGGGCAAGTGCCTGATGCTCCTGTGCGTGCTCAGCAGACAGCAGCGGCGGTGGTAAGCAGAGGGCCCCTCTCAGGGCCCGTGTGCTGCAACCAGGAGTGCGCTGGTCACCAGCCTTGCTCTGAAAGCAACCACTCCCCAGCACCGCATCCAACGCAGATCGCCCCGGCACGCACAGGTGGCTTCGCGCAGGGCGGCAGGTGAAGACGAGCGCAGCACGGCCGAGGAAAATTCCCCGACTCTGTTGGGATCGGCAACGCCAAGCGCGTGCAGGAACTTCCCACTGCCAGGGCAAGGGGGCAGGGTGGCGAGCATGTTTCGGTAGGGCAGCCAGCACATGGCAATGACTAGGTTTCAGGGCCACATGGTGTGCTGCCCTCGTGCCCGCCTGCCGGCCTGACCGCCTGGCCGCTAGGCGCTGCACTGTGTGTTTGGCCCTGAGCTGCTGCCCAGAAGGCAATTGAAAGAAGGGGAGCGAAATGCTACCATGTCCCAGCCTGAGGCGACTGGCTGCCCATCGGCTGGCACGGCTGCAAGCCCACCTCTCTCGGTGCATCAGGGTCCCCGTGGCAGGATTGTAAGTCCAACGCATCCATGTGGAGGTTTGGCAACTGCAGCCGAACGCCAGGATGACTGAGATGCAAGGAGGAGGAGCAGCCGGCAGGATTGAGCGGCACGGCTGGCACAGTGAGGAGGCAAGGTTGGTGAGACAAGGGACGGCAGACCAAGCCTTGTGCACCGCAGGGCAGCCAGCCTGTACTCCGCAATTGCTGCGAGGCACCGGCTGTGCAGAGCACAACCCGGCCCCGCTGCGCAACGCACACCCTCGCCCTGCTTTGCATAGCACACCCTCGCCCCGCTGTGCTGCCTCAGCACACACGGTGTGCGGCACACCCTCGCCCCCCTGTGCTGCGCACACCCTTGCCCCGCTGTGCTGCTCATATGTATGATAGGTATACCTTGATTGTCTTCTGGAGTGGGGAGAGTGTCCTGCATGTGATGGGTTGGAAGCATGCAGAGCACGTTGTATCTATCCACGACGGGTCAGCAGGCACCGTGATGAAGCTTGCAGGCTCCGGGCAGGCAGCCAAATGGCCAGTCAGTCACACAGCACGTTTCCAGCGCCGCCTGCTGCTCACCAGAGGTGCCAGGCAAGTGCCGGTCTCAATGTGGCGCACGCATCCGTCTGTGATGCGGGGTGGGGAGTGAAAGGAGGAGGCTTACAGGCTAGTAGACAGCTCCGTCTGCCAAGCATCTGTGATGCTCCCGGCAGCACGCAGATGGCACACTGCTCCAAAGCCCGTCTGCCCCGCCCCACGCGTGGCCCCACCTGGCTGCATCACAAACGCATCACGTGAGGTGCTGTAATCGCACGCCGCCGATGTGAGGATAATGCGATTCCTCGGGAACCTATTGTCAATGTAGATGATGCTTGTGTCCATGCACTTGCCACCGAAAGAGCCAATGGCTGCAGGAAAGGGCAGCCGAGGGGCTCGCTTCATTCAAAGTCTCTGATTTCGCAGCCAGGTGATTCAAGTTCCCCCCCTGCCAAGGCACAGCTGTTGAAGGCAGGACACAGCTCGCACGCCTGCCCACTAGCAGCCTGCGGGCAGGTTCCATCCACAAACCTACGTTTGCCCATGTGCGCGCCCTGGCCGCCGGTGTTGAGCGTCAGAAACGCGAACGCGCCAGGCCCGGCAGAATTCACACGTCCCCCGCTGCAACACAGGCCAGGCAGCTACAGGTGAGCACTGCCAGCGAGCGACAGTCTACACCCGCCATGCTCGAGGAGTTCCTGTGTGCTGTAGTCATACAGGAGTGCGAACCTCTGCCATGCCGCCATCCTAGCCCAGCTGCCCATGCGGGCACTCGTCTTGCCACCCCCAGCCTGCGCACCTTAGCCAGTGCTGCAGCGAGCCTTCAGCCGTGGCCTGCCACGCCGTGTTCTTGTATGTGCCGTTTCTGGCGCAGTTACTGCGACAGAGAGTGGAATGCACCGTTGCAGCAACTGATGGTACTACCGTGCGACATGGGCTGCAGTACTGGTCTCCTCAAACTGAGTGCCTGCAGCAGCCTCACACTTCTGCTGCCTGGAATGCTGGCAACAATTCAGCAAGCACCCCACTCACCAGATATTCCACAGCATGAGCTTGCTGTTATCTGGGGGGCTCGGGGTCTGTGGTGGGCAGGGCAAGCGGAAGGGCCGGCATGTTTGCATCGATTGGCGGTTCACACAGGCAAGGCGCCCAGACTCCTGTACTGCTGGGGCTGCCGGCACTGCTGACTGCCGACACTGTTGTTGTGTAGCATGTTGCAGGCTTGCAATGAGCGCGGGCTCAGCCCACCCTGAGGTGCAAGCAGCGGCCGCTAAAGGTGTGCTTCACGCAGCCGTCGTCGGTGAAGGTCATCATGTGCTTGGAGCAGGCGGCGGGGTCGGTAGAGAAGCGCAGCCACACGCCGTTGTACGCGCCCTTATCGTCCTGCAGGGAAGCACGGACGCAGGTGCTCGCAAGGTGTGTGCGTTATTGCGTACATCGAGCGGCTGACTGCGTTCGCTAACCACTCCGGGATGGGCTACAAGACCTCCCAAAGTGCGGCCTGCATGCGGCGCACTCACGTCAGGGACCAGGCACATTTTGCCCCACCGCGTCACAAAGTAGGGCAGGACTGTAGGGGCGAGGGCAGCGGTGGGGTCAGGTTGCGAAGAACGCATAAATGCCTCTGACATGCCGAAGCAGCGCCACATGCAGGTTGGCTGACCCAGCACACACAAGGGTGGTGGCATCAGCGCACGCATGCCATGGTCGCTGTGCCATGGTCGGCTGGCAGTGCAGCCTCTCATCTCCGGCTGTGCCAGACTGGACTCGACAGCTGGACTGCGGCCCAGTCACTGGGGCTAGGCTAGACTCACTCTTGTTGTCCTTTCCGCCCAGCGCGCTCTCGCCCAGCGACTGCAGGTAGGCGTCCTGAGTGGAGCTCTGCAGGCCCTCCACTGTGGGTGTGACCTGCACTCAGTTGGTGAAACTTCTTATCAAGACAGGCGTCAGGCCCTGGGGGAGACCGTCCACAGTTCCGCAGGTCGCCCCACTTAGATCAGGCCCAACCCAGCTTGCCAAGCTTGCAGTGCAACACACAGCGCCCCGGCGCTCGTGCCGCCAACAACCAGGGACCCGACTCCAGCCTGACCTTGTATGCGGTGCAGCGGCGCTCGCCCTTGAGGCACACCACCTGCGGCGGGGTACCCCGATTAACCAACCCGTTAGCCAGCGTTGGGCAGGTGCACATGCATGCAATCCTGGTTTGATTGCTCAGCAGCCTGGAAGAGGTCGAGTCTTTGGCCAGTTGGCCCTGGCACAGGCCTCAACCTCAGGCGACTGGTGAATAGGATCAAGCGTCCATGCACGGTGATGCGTACAGATCTTTCTCACCAGCGTGAACAGCGGCCCCTTGCCGGAGGGGCTGGTCAGTAGCATGCTCAGCTCCTTCTGGGCACCCCCCTTGCTCGCGTCGGTCTTAGGGCCGCAGTCGGGGCTGACGTCCACCACCTGTACAGGTGCCAAGAGGGCAGCGATGGAGAAAAGCAAGTGGCTGGGCTGCCGCTTGCTGCTGAGCGCACACGCGGCAGGCGTCCCGCACTGCACAGCATATCACAAGCTGCCTGCACTGCTTGTCCCAATGCGCTTGCAAGCGCCCACTTCAAGCCCCGGAGCGGCCCACCTGCAGGGTTGTGTCAATCTTGACGGTGCCCTGGGCGTTGCTGGTGTGGGCCAGCAGCTTGGGGGCGCGCGGCTGGGGCTTGTACGCCTTACAGGCGTTGAGCACGACCTGGGCTTCCAGCTGGAACCAGTCAAACACCTGCACAGCAGCGCAAACGAAAACGGGTGCCAGTTAGTGGAAAATAAACAGGTGCCAGTCAGTGGCACCGGTCCGCCTTTGTTGTGTGTACCGTGCACATGCGCCAGGCTTGGTGGCAATGCAAGGTGTAACATGGCAGCGCCTGGCGCTCGCGCCACTGGTGCCCAGGACCCTGTTATTGTTTTGTGCAACAAATGGAGGTCAAGCCAGCCAGCCTCACCGAGTTGTCACCCTGCATGCTGGTGGGCAGCTGGGGGCTGGACAGCAGGTCGCTGTACGCATCAAAGTTGGGGCCCGTGGGCGGCTGCGCCAGCGGGATCGGCTCAAAGTAGAGCGTGGGCGGGGGCGGGGGCGGCGACACGCGGTAGACAATGCACGCCTGCTTGCCGGCAGTGCACACGGCCTGCGGGGAGCAGCAGGGAGGTTGGGCTGGTGGGCTGGGGCTGGCGGATGCATTTGGGTATGTGAGGACAGTCCACAGTGACACTGGTGAACGGCAGTCCCAGACAGTAGCCCCAGCTCCCTCACAATCAAGAAGATGCCGGCGGTGGCGGAGCCAGGGGTGCCCCTGAGCAGCAGCTGAAGCTCGCTGGATGGCGAGGGCAGCAGGGGTGTGGTTGCATTGCAGTCGGGCGTGGTCTGGACCACCTGCAGCACCGCGACCAGCGGATGGACGGAAGTCGTCTGCGGGAGTGGCTGAAGCAGCGGGCAGGCACTGTTGCATGCAGCCGCACCCGCATGTGCACATACATGCATGTACAAGGCCCCAAGGCCGGCAGCTGCCATAGTGACCTACGCTAACACACTCTCGGCGTGATGCTGCCATTGCGTGTGTGCCTACCTGGAAAGGCACGGAGGTGACAGCCGGGCGTGGCGCACGGGCCGTGGTGTTGCCCTCCTGAACGTTGAGAGTCAGGAGCTTCTTGGACTGCGCAAGGCGTGCACTTGCTTGGCACGCCTGGGCCACGGCCAGGCCTTCCATGGTGTACTGGGTCCGCAGCACATTGTTGGCGGGCCCCCTGCAGGTGAGGAACGATCGCAGGGAGGACGGGCTGCATGTGAAGGCCCGAACAGTCGCGAGCCGCCGCCGCCCGTGGCCACGGGCGCCGCCCGCCGGCCGGCTGAACGGTTTTCAGCTCGGCGCTGCTCTGTCGGGGTGCACATGCCTTTATAAAAACCCCAATGAAGCTGAGACTCAGCGGAGGGGCGTTCGTTTTCAGGCTGGAGTGGACGGAACGCTTAGTGCCACTCACCTCAGGTCCACCGGCAGCGCGGCTGAGGCGCGCAGCACGCTCCCGACATTGCCGTCGTCAATAGCCTTGGCGGAATAGAGCGGCGCCGCTTGGATGGCCAGGACGCTCGGCTCGATGACCGGCTTTCTGGCCGCTGAGGCCCAGCCCACGGCGAGCAGAACCAGTATAGTGCGTGCCAGAAGCATGGCTGGGTTGCAATTGGACAATGGGGCGGCTGGTGGCTCGGAAAAGGCCCATATATGTCGCGGCGCGCATGCGGGTGCCGCTGACAGGGACATTTAGCCAAATTTTGCTTTTCCACGGCGGCTCTGCCGCTTGCGCGCGTTCCCCAAGCCCCGACATCATGGGGAACCCATCATGTGGCCTGGCAGCGCTGCTGCTGCTGTTCGTAGCAACGAGCCGCGCCCTGCAGGTGAGCGTGCCACAGCAGGCTTGCAAACGCCTCAACAAACGCAATTTGGAGAGGTTAGGGATTTTGAAGGGCTGCAGTCTGCAGCCTGCAGACCGTCACCGGCCGCCGGCGCCGGGGCACGGGCGTGTGCCAGCGGCGCCCGCACGGGCTTGCCTCTGCCGCCGGTCTCAAAGCACACCCTGTAGCAACGGTTTGCCTGCCTTGAAACGCTGTTTTGTCTCTTGTGTTTGCAGGGAGCTGAGGCGCAGGGAGACCAGGTGGTCGTGCGCCTGCAGCAGGGTGTGGAGCTTCCCGCCGCCGCCGCACATCTGAAGGGCCGCGGCAGCGCTGTGCTGCGCGACCTCGGCTTCCGGTGCGTGCCAGCCCTGGCAGCAGCGGCACTGGATTTGCATCACATGCAGTGTTGCGATGGCGAGTAGGCGCAGCTGTGCACTGCACTGCCCGTTTACTACTGCACGCCGCAAGCAGGCATGCTGCGCATGTGACCTGTCCCCTGCCGTACTGGAGCCAGAGCGCATGCATGTAGTCTGCCGCCACCCACTCGCAATATTGCAGTATGTTCACCGCCAACGTGCCCACCGGATTGAGCGAGGACGAGTTTGCAAGGCAGCTGAGCAGTGCGAGCCACATGTTTGAGTTTGCAGAGCCAGGTGGGTGCCCAGTGTGCTCCACCTGAAGCTGCACCTGCAGACGGGCCGCGTGCTGCAGCAGCGTGCTGGCAGCCCGCACCCTCTAGAGCAGGAGGGGTGTGCACGCATTGGAACCCCCCTCTCTTAAAAAATCATTCCTTGCTGCACTGCAGACTCTGTGACACCCCACTCGCTGGCGATGCACCAGCCCGGCCATGCACACGCTGCGGCACAACTGAAAGCGAGCGAGGTGCCGCCATCGAGACAAACCCGGGGCCGGCGGCTGCAGGAGAAGAGAGTTCAGGCAGGCAAGACGGAGGAGGGTACCTTGTGGCAGGGGTCTGCTGACACGCATCGAGTGCGCTTGCGGGCACTAGTGCGCTTGCAGGCACCGCCGCAGTGGCGGCAGCTGGTTGGTGCTTCTGGGTTTCGCATCCACCTGCCCCACCTGCGCCCACACCTTCGGGTTTCAACTAGACTCTCCCTTTTGTCTAGCAGACGGCCGCCAGGCGTCCAGGCGCGAGTCCATCACTGCGCGTGCCGCGGCGCGGCGGCGGCTGTTGCAGGCGCAGTCTTCAAAGCAGAAGGCATTCAAGCCGGATGACAGCCTGCTGCCGCAGGTTCGCTTGCCCAGTGCACTCCCACCACCCTTCCCCTGAATGGGGAGCATCGATGCACCCCTGCGCTGCCCCATAACAGATTCCAGAGCCCCCAGCCAATTGGAGCAGCCTGGCCGCCTGCCCTGCCTGCCTGCATGGCCCACATCTTTAAGATCACTGGATGGCATCAAGTTGAAGACGCATCTTACATCATCTTAAAATGATATAAGATAAGCTTACCTCTCGTGTTTCTTTCGGCAGATGAAGAACCTGGACCTCGTGAGCGCCAAGGATGCCTGGGAGATAGTGCGCAAGCTGCCCCAGCAAAAGGTCACCGTCTGCGTCATCGACTCAGGTGCTGGGCGGAGGGCGAATTCTCCTTCTAATCTTCCAGAAGATGGTCTGGCTGGCACGTGCCGGGGGCTGCAGATTCAAGCACCAGGAAGGCATGCCTTGCACAGCAGCCCGTGCGACATGCCTGGTACCAGATTTTCACCGGTGGAAAGCTTGCAAACCTGCCAGACTCCCCACTTGGGACGCTGACGCCCTTTAAGTCCCCGCCGGCCCGGCGTGCAATTGATGGCCGTTCCTTGGGTGGGCCACCCTCTGCCTGTTCCAGGGCTGGACGGCTCCCACCCAGACCTGAAGGCCAATGTGCACCCCCTGGTGGGATACAACGCAATGACTGAAAAAACAGGAGCTGCAGCAGTGTACGACGGAGTGGGGCACGGCACACACTGCGCCGGCGCCATCGCAGGCGTCCAGTACAACAGCATCGGTGTCAGCGGCATTGCGCCAAACACCACGGTGAGCGTCTGCGGCGGAGCACAGTGATCAGCAAGGTGGCCAGGCTGGCACCAGGCAATGGGCAGTCGGGCAGCTGTTCCTCTATCTACCATGCCGCCATTAGCCTGCGCCAGCGCCAGTCCTCCATGCCGCACCGCTAATCCCGGCCATTGTATTCTTTGCTTGCCGCAGATCCTGGCGTGCAAGGCCTTTGATGACGCGGTGGGTGGGGAGTGGCATGCTCCCAGATGTGTGGGCAGTCCGGGCCGCATTGCATGCTGCAGTCATGCCTGGGCACAGAATGCCGCCTGGCGGCGCTGGGGCGAGGAGCGGCCATTGCACATGTGCCCACTTTGCATCCCCCCATCCCCCACCAGGGCAAGTACAAGCGCTCGGACCAGGTGGTGTGCCTCAACTGGTGCTGGAAGCAGGGCGCCAAAATCATGTCCATGAGCTTCGGCGACACGGTGCGCATTAAAGTGTCGTTATGGCGCGGCGAGTTGAAGTTCAACTGTGCGAGAGCAGTTGGCTCGTTCTGAGGGGCTGGCTGCAGGCTCCCAGTGCGGCCGTGCAAATCCGCCCTGCTGCAGGCGAACGTCGCGGCCGACAACAATGCTCGCAAGGCGGCCATGACCGACCTGTCCAAAAAGGGTGAGGGTGAGCGGTGCTCCCCAAGCTGTGGTGCGTGTGTGCCAAGGTGCTTGCGCTGGGATGGAGCTGGGGCTCAGCCATGCTGAGGCGCTGCTTTCGAGCATGGATCCCACACCTCCGCTTCCCCTTGCCCCGTGCAGGTGCCTTCTTTGCCATCGCAGCAGGGTGCGCAACATGATCAAGTGCATTCACGCACAGCTGTCACTTCCGCAAACATATGCGGATGTCCCAGCGTCTGCACAATGCTTGCAGCCGCCGCTGTTGCAGGGGAAGGAAGGGGGGCACTGCTTCATGTGCTGCTGACTTGTGCAATCAGCCCCGGCACTTTCTGTGCAGCAACTTCAATTTGGACACCGACAAGAGGGCTGTCTACCCCGCAGCATTCGCCAAGGACACCCCTGGAGCACTGACGGTCATGGCGCTTCAAAACGACGGTGCGCATACATTCATCACTCCTGGGACTGACAACTGCAAGGGTTGACTCTAAGCTGCTGGGCTTTGCTAAACTGGTTGAAGTGCTGCAGACAGCTGTCTGCAAAATTTTGCTTGCCGCAGTGCACCGCAGTCTTTGTGGGCGATCTTCGTCAAAGTGCTTCAGCGCTGTGCACATGCATGCACTTGAAGCTAAATGTAGAGACCCACCCCCTCTGCTGGCGCAGGCGTCACCAAGCTCTCCTCCTCAAACTACGGCAAGACGACAGTGCAGGTGGGCAGCGGCAGTCAGGGGGAGCACATAAGTGCCTGCTCCAAGCGGCCTGCAGAGTGCAATTTGCGGCGGGGCCTCCTGCTCAGCCCGCCTGACTCAACCTTCAGTTCGATCATGCTCGATGTGCAAGCTGAGGCCCCAGGGATCCCTCGATCCAGGTCTCACAGAGCCATCTGTTTCTTTGCATGTTTTGCAGGTGGCGGCCCCGGGCTGGGTGATGTCCACCATTCCCACCAGGCCCGCCCCACTGCCGCTGGTGGCCATCAGGCCCCCTGACATGCCCGGCTTCTTTGAGATTGATGGCACCAGCCACGCCACGGTGCGCGCAGCGTAGTGCCACGTAGTGTAGCAAGTAGCCGCAGCCCAAAGACGCTCCGCTGCAGCGGGCTGCTTGGTATGGAGGGCGCCCCGCTGGTGGCCTGGTCAGATCTTTTCACCTACTGCTGGGGTGCATGTCGCGCGCCCCAGCGATGCTCTGCTCCTTTGCCGTCCGCTTGCTCTGCAACCTGTTGTCTATGACTTGGCGGTTCAATGCTGCTCATACGCGGCAACCCTGCCTGCAGCTGCAACCTTGCTGTGCCCACCCCGACCCACCGCCCTGCTCGTTTGCTCGCCCCTGCAGCCGATGGTTGCGGGCATTGCAGCGCTGATATCGAGCGTCACTCGGGGCAAGCTGACCGGCACTCAGATTGCCAATATCATCCAGGCCACGGTCGACAAGAAGTCGGAGCTCGCCGACAAGTGCAAGGCTGGGGTGCGCCGCCGCTTCCTGCCGCCGCGTCCTGCTGCTGCTTCTGCCGTTGCTTCTGCCGCCCCGCCCTTCAAGATTTCAAGGAGGCTGAGAGAGCGGTGCCGTTGGCACCTGGATATCTCTTCTTGTCTGTTTCATCGCGCCTGGTGCTGTCCAGCTTGCTGTTGGGAGTGTGACAGGCGGCGCCACTGACGCCTACAGCGCCGGAGCGCGTGCCAGTCGGTATCCCGCTTGTCACGAAGCACGGCTGAAAGGCCACCCTATCTGCCCGCCACCGCGCTCGTCCCTCTGCTGCAGGGCATAGTAAATGCCGCAAAGGCCGTGACAGCAGCGCTGAAGCAGGCGGGCATTGCGCTTCCAGCAGCGCGCATGGCTGCCGCATCTGTGAGGCCCCGAACGGGCCTAAAAGTCGCTTCCCGTCCGCTCCCGGCAGCAGTGCCTGCGGGCGAGCTGCGAGACTGTAAGCATGGCGGGGGTTGGGTGGGTGGTCAGCCACGCCTGGCGCTAGTGCAGCCTTTCCAGCCCTACTGCCCAGCTGACGGAGATCCAGACCTACCTGATCCGGCCACCCAAACCAAGGTCTTTTGTTGTGCCGACGTGCAATTGTTGTGCTCCTCTGCAGTTGAGGCGCTGTTGGAATTTGCACTGGACTTTAATTGGTGAGGCTGCTATGCGTGCATGCCATGCTGCGAGGCTATCGGGCGCGCCGCGCATGCGCGTCCGCATGACGGACCGGTGCCTTCTGGACTTCACCCGCACTTGACACTCCTGCCAGGGGTGCACTCGTCTTCTTCATGTTTTCGATCTTCTCGATTCCCTCCACTTCCGCCTGTTTGCAGGGTGCCCGATGACTTGTTTGCTTCTTGGACCGCTGAGGGCTCCTCCCCTTGCGGCACGCCGAGCTGGAAGTACATAACTTGCGCCACCATCGGCGGCCAGAAGCGCGTGACGGGCATGTGAGCAGGAAACAAGCAAGGTTGGGGAATGCCACAAATTTGGATCGAGCGGCCAGCTTCTGCTGCATATGCCTCGCTTTAATCCATCCATGGGCAGCACGGAGCGTAATTCGATGAGAGCAGCATTTTGTCCCCCTCCCTGCAGCAACCTGGGTGGGACGGGAGTGCAGGGTATGCCCACAGCCAAGCTGGCCACCATGGACCAGCTGCAAATGCTCGACCTGCGCATCGACTGTGAGCAGCGGGCTTTGCGGTGCCCCAACATGCGTATGCGCATGTCAACGCCTGCCTGCCACTTGCCAACGCCCCTGCAGCCCCCGTCCCTGGCTGCGCAGCCTGCTGCGTTGATGTTGCCTGCTAAGCTGCTGCCGTGGAGCTAGACATTTGCCCTTCATGCCGTTGCTGCCACTCCCTCCACCCCGCAGTGCTGTATGGCACCGTCCCCGACGCCTGGATCGCAGCGGGAGCCTTCCCTGCCCTCAAGACCCTGGACATCTCAGACGCCTACCTGGACGGCTTTGGTGCCGCCTGGTTCAAGAAGACCAGAGTTGGAGGCATGCCGAAGCTGGAGCGCTTCATCGCGCCCAACTGCCTGCTAAACCGAGGCGAGCAGCCTGGCCAGAGCTCAGTTTTCCTTCAAGGGTCTTGCGAGGGGGCCATGTGTCTTGGAAGCGGAAGCAAAGCAGCTACGGTCAGGCCGGACAGATCCCCACCGGAGTGGGGTGGCAAGGCAAGTGTCGTCAACCCACCTGCGCCGCTGCCTTCGCCATCCCAAATCCGTGCTCGGCTGCTCAATCCGCAGCTCCCTCCCTCCCCACCTGCGCAGCCGCTCTGCCTGATCAGATTGGTTTCCTGGACTCCCTGAAGCTGCTCAACATCTCCGCCGGCTTTTGGAGCATCAGTGCGCTGCCGGCCAGCTGGACCCGAGCGGGCGTCTTTCCAAACATGGAGGTTCTGGACACGCGTTGGAGCTGGGAGCTGGGGGGTGAGGGCAGAACTCTGCTCAAGTTCTATTCAAGTGCTGGCTTGGGTCAAGTTGCCAGTTGGCAGCAGGGAGGGCATTCGTACTAGTGCCGGAACTGCCCCCACAGCAGCGCCCCTTCCCGGAAGTCCAGGCAGAGGAGTCCAGGCAGAGGAAGGGCCACTTGCCTCTCGATCCATGCCTAAAGCCGCCACCCTCAAACGGCCTTCCATTGTTGTTTCCTGCCCATGCCAGGTGTGCTGCCCGCGGCCTGGGGCTCCTCCATGACCAAGCTGCGCCGCCTGCTACTGGCAGACTGCAGGTTCCAGGGCGATCTGCCGGCAGCTTGGAACACGCCCAAGTGGCCTGCCATCCAGGTGGGCTGGGGAATGCGGGACGTTACATGACATTGCCAATGGGGCAGCCATGCCGCCCTGCTGCGGTGGCCTGCGCTGCTGCCGCTGCCCGCAGCTGCCGCTGCCACGATGCTGCAAATGCCGCCGCCGCCGCATGCTCCCCTACTGCTGCACCGAAACAGACACTGTACAGCCCCCTGTTTACTTCCTCACCCTTTGCAGGAGATCGACCTGTCCACCAACCTGATCTCCAACCTGCTGGGCGGGTGGGCGGGCCTCAAGACGCTGGCCCGCCTCGACTTGCGTGAAAACATGATCATGACCGGGCTGCCGGCGGGCTGGCTCTCTGCAAGCGCCTTTCCTGCGCTGGTGCACCTGGACCTGTCCAACAACGTGATTGAAAACAAGCTGCCGGCGGCCTGGGGCCAGGCGCTGAAGAAGCTGCAGTATCTGGACCTGGCGCTCAACGTGTTCCGTGAGTTCCGGGGATGCCAGCTGCTGGGTAGTGCCACTTCAGTGGATTGTGGGGCCGCTGGAGTTCAGTGTGCCGTGGGGCCGTTAGACCTTGAGCTCGGGATGCATGCAGATGGCACCTGCCGGTGACAGCGTCAATTGAAAGCTTGCAAGCTAGTGTTCGCGTCTGCTCAACACACAGCAAGGCCTGCCAGTCAATCTTGTTACTTGTCAATCTTGTTGTCTTCCACGCAGACGATGGCCTGCCGGTCGCCTGGGGTGCGGCCGGCGCCTTCCCAGCCCTGAAGTACCTCAACTTGAGAGGCAACGTGCTGTGGGGACAGCTGCCCGCTAGCTGGGCCAGTGCAGCGGCATTCCCAAAGGTGCGACGAGAGCTGGCGGCAGCTTGGTTGGCGCGGCTAATGGGCGGCACGGCACCTGGGTGTGTGCGGCACTAGGGGCGGCGGGTGGACTGTCGATGGGGCGCTGTGCGGCACCGTGTGAAGAAGTCCCACATGCATGTGCTCAGTCAATGACGCTTCACTCGTCCCCTTTCCTGTACGCCGCAGCTGGCCTTCCTGCGCCTGTCATACAACATACTGGATGGCGCGTGGCCCGCAGCTTGGACGAAACCAGCGGGGTTCAAGCAGCTCCAGCGCGTGTGAGTGGCAAGACAAAAGCAGTGTGCTCTTGGGTGTGGGCGAGGGAGGCGCCTGGATGGTAACGGCACAGGAATTGCACCGTTGCAAGAAAGGCGGCCACAGCGCATCCGAATGTGCGGGGGTGTGCCTGGCTGCTTGGAAGTTTGTGGCGTCACCAGAAGCATGCCCTTCGTTCATCCTCGTGGCCGCGGCGCTGCCTGTCCACCAAATGCGTGTTTGTGCGCGCCTGATCAGCTGCCTCCACAAGCCCCACCACCTACCCCTGCTGACCGGCATCGCCTCCCTCCTGTGCGCCCTGCCCGCCCCGCAGCGAGCTGTACCCAGGCAACGCGTGCATGTGGGGGCCTGGCGCCACCGGTGCCTTCCCGCCCACCCAAAAGTACCTGGTGCTGGGCTGGGACTTTTCGCCCTACGTCATCACTGCCATGCCGCCCCAAGGCGCAGTCAACCAGGACACATGCGACAACCTGAACCCGCTGCCGCCCGCTGCGCGGCGCCGCCGGTGCCGCAGCTGAGACGGGGTGCAGCCAGGAGTGTTGTTGCCTTGCCGTTGCGTGCACAGCGCTGTGGCACCACTGCACTGGCCGTTGTTGCTCCCGTGCACCGCTGCTGTGGCTGCTGCACATCTGCATTCCGGAGCGCTGCTGCGCACGCTGGCCTGCCTTTGAAAGCCGGCAAGCAGCTGATGTATGTTCGGCTTTCGATTACCACCGCTTTTTTGTTTCCTTCACTTATTTTCTTGTAACATCTCGGCCTGGGGATTGCTGGCTGGGCAGAGGGCTTGGAGGCGGCGCTGGCGCACTGCGATGCACCGGTTACTGCCGCGGCAGCAGCGGCGGGGGCTTGCGGATGTCGCTGCCGGCCCCAGCCCGTTAGCAGCACCGCCATAGCCCTTTCCCTCTGGCGCCTGGCAGCTCGATCGCCTCGTTTCACAGCAGCCGAGTCCACATGCAAACAAATGCAGATCACAACATCCCAAACTGGTCGGAGATGCATTCAGCCGGACATCCTGTCTATCTTCAGTCGTAATTGCACGCGGGAGGCGCCGGCCTTCACCACGCGGCTTGGGCGCGGGACCCGCGGGCCGCCGCTGCAGAGCGGCCATGGGCAAAGTGATCCTTAGCAGCAGGGCAAGCGCGGGAAGCAGGCAGCCGCTGGTAAGCTCCCGATGCTGCCGCGTCCCCGCCGCATAACGGCGGCGGTTTCGGGGCACATAGGTCCTAACGACACCCTGCACCCTCATTCCAGGTGGTGCTGTCACTGGTTTTGAACGCGCTACTAGCCGGCACCCTGCTGGCCGCATGGTCGGGCCCAGACGGCATACTGGTGCGCCGCAGCGAGCTGCAGGCGGCGCACCTGGCGCGCAGCGGCGGGTGGTCGGATCCAGGCTCAGCACCCAGCTGGCAGGCCTGTGAGCGACCTCGGTTAGACGTAGCCAAGCTCGAGGAGTGGGGATGCCGCGTGAGCTGTGGCAGGGGTGAAGCAGCATTTTGTTGGGTGCTGGGCGCAGCCCGTCGGCGGCGCAGGTGTTGCTGGCTGCTGCCTCTGCATGCACAGCAGTACCTGAGAGGTAGACAGACCGCTGTGCTGCTCTCGCTGTTCGCAGGTGTTCCACAAGGCCTGCTTCGACCAGGGCGGCATGATTCTGCACAGCGGGGAGAAGACGCCCGACCACCCAAACTTCACGCCCGACCCACTCTTCAAGGCAGCCAGCTACCCATGTGCGGGCGCTTGCTTGCAATCCCGTGTTATGCTGGTGGCCGCTGGGGATGGCTGTGCATGATGTGCAGTGCAGCTGCCAAACAAACGCTGGTATTGCAGGTTGCTGCGTACTGGCGGGGCCTCCTTGCTGGTCTGAAACAGCGCCGCTGGTCGCCCCCTTGCAGCCTACCTGCTCCCTGGATACGAGGAGCCGCTGGGTGGGTCTCCCTGCAGGCATGCCTTGCAGCAAGCTCCGCCGCCGCTGCTCTGCACTCGTGGTGCTGCGCAAGTGCGGCTGCTCTGCGATCCCACGCCTTCCCGCAGCCCGCAGCAGCACCACACGCAAGGCAGTATTGCCACGTGCACCCCGCTTCCTCTGCCCCTGCTGCTGCAGGCACACCCCACTTTGTGCCGCCCAGCTGGGACATCCCCATGCGTGGCCCCTCCCCGCTGGACCCAACTGATGTGTGGCAGCCCACAGGTGGGCTGCTTGCTGCAAAGTCAGGCATGCAACCTTCGTAAACTGTGCTGCGTGCCACTCACTGGCTCAAAGCCTCGGCGGCCACCCGTGCCGTGCTGATATGCCTGCCCAGCTTGCGCCCCGCCCCCCTGGACGTGCCTGCAGAATTCACCAACTGCACGGTACCGCTCGTCTGGTTCCTGTCTTACTTCAATGTCTTTGGAGAGCTCTTCCTGAATGCCGGCGCAGCGCTGGATGCCATGAAAGCAGCTGAGGCGCTCGATCGGTGCGGCCTTGCAGGCTGCTTGACTATTGCCCGCAATAGCGGATCGCTTGCTGAGGGCTGGGTGTGGTGCTAGTGGCTAGATGCTTCCCAGGCACCATACCGACCTCGCTTCCCTTGCAGCAATGTGACCCTGGCACCCGTCACTTTTGGCCTGGACGTCCCAGCCTGGTACCAGGCGCTGCTCGAGCCTTACACGCGGCACAAGGTGCAGCGGGGCTGTTGCTGGTCCTGCAGTCAACGAACTTGTGTCTGGCTGGCTGAGCGGCATGCCCCAGCGGCGCTGAGCTGGTTCCCCAGCAGCAACTGGGAAATTAAGACACATGCATCCTGCATTTGCTGCAAATGCCCTGGCAAGGGTGGCGGCGGAGGGGCCCAAACCTGCCCATCAACAACCAATGCCTCCGCAGGTCACCAGCCTGTCGGCACTGTCATCTCGAGAGCACCTGCTGAGCGGGCAGCCGCGCTGCTTCGAGCGCGCTGTTCTGTGCAACCTGGTTGGCATTTACGCCAGCGGCGGCACAGAGTCGCGGCACTGGTGGTCGGAGCTGCGGCCCAAGACGGCAGGCCGGCGGGTGAGGCTGGGTGGGAGTGAGGTGATGAACCCGTTTCTTGTTGCTGGCCTGCATGCATGTTGCAGCATGCATGCTGTGGCACATGGCCGACATTAATGGCTGGTGGTGGCCTGCTTTCTGAGCAGCCCTGGTCTCAGCCACAGCAGAGCCCCAACTCGTGCTGCTGTGTGCTGCATCTCAACCCTCCATCGACAGCGCCGTTCCTCTCATCACGGTTGATCTGTGCGCAGGCAGTTGAGTATTACCGGGTGGCCTACCCAGACACATTCAGGCCGCACGAGCAGCAAGCGGAGCGGGAGGCGGGGCAGGTTTTTCGGGTGGCCTTCATGGCGCGCTCAAAGCTGCGGGCCATCGTCAATGTGAAGGACGTGCTGGAGGTGAGGAGCAGTGGGCATTGCTGTGGAAGGAATAGGAGTTGTGAGGTGGCAGACAGGGGTGAAGAGAGGGGATGGGAACATCCCGTGCCTTGAAGGTATGGCGGTGGGTTGCGTGACGCGCAGCAGCACACTTGCGGTGACTAGCGTGCTTGGCCGAAAGGCGGTTGCACCGAGCCTGATTTGCTACGCGCCCGCCTGCAGGAGTGCAAGAAGTGGGTGCCCCCGGCCGACACACCTTTTAAGTGAGTTGGTGCGCTCGTGATGGGATGGTGCCACTTACACCTCAGCGCTTCACTCTTGGCTTGGGTTCACGGTGCGCAGGCTTTAGCCACCTGGCAAGTGCCTGGCTGCCATGCTGCCTCAATACCGCAGGAGGACAGACTGCGTGCTGCTGCCGGATGGCACCCCCGATAACTTTGCCGACATCCTGGCGCAGCTGCAGAATGCGCACGTCTTTGTGAGTGGCGGGTATGCGCGGCACCACATGAATGTTGCTGTACATCAACTGTGCATGCACACAAGCATTCCTGTTGGATGCAGCCTGCCATTCGCATGCAAGGCAGTGCAGCTCTGCTGGGCCTCATGAAGGTGCTTGCTGGCTGCTCATCCTGAGCTTTCCCACTCTCGCGCAGGTCGGCACGCACGGCAGCCACAACAGCTACCAGTTTTTCATGCCGCCCGGCACCGCGCTGGTGGAGATCCTGGCCTGGAACTTCCACGGCGAGCACTGCACCTTTGCCGACCAGTATTACAAGTGAGTTTGACGAGGTGACCGGGTTCAATCATGGGAATGCACTATAGGAAGGCGCACAAGGCTGCAGGGATCCACTGAAGGTCAGGAATGCACGCTGCCCCATCGCAGCTCTGCCGTGCACTGGGTAAGTGCACGTTTTCGCTGCTGCTTATGGATCAAGTATCTGCTCTCCCTGTGTTGCTCCATGTGCAGGGATTGGTACGAGCTGGACCGCAGCGTGGACACAGCGTACTTCAGGCTGGTGGCGGACAAGCAGCACACGTTTATGGGGCCATATGAGAAGGCTGGGAAAGGTAAGGGTGTTTGGTGTGCGGCAGGCGAGGGCGTGCCGCCTGCAAAGTGAGGGCAATTTATGCAGCCATGCTTTCGCTCAGCCGCGCAGCCTGTAGCCATGCCGCTGTGCTGCTAGGCTCCTCTGTAACCTTGCGGGGCCCTGGCTGCAAAGTTTGTCCTTGATCAGATGCTCACTCATCCGCAGGCCCCTCTGTGGTGCCGTGCGCGCTGTTGTAGGGTCCTCCGCAATGGCCCCGTTCACCCTTACTGTCGAGGTGCCATTCATTCATCTGCAGGCTCCTCTGTGGTGTACGGCCGGGATCAGGACGTGGCGCTGGACTTTTCCACACTGGCCAAAGCGCTGACCAAGGTGGCTCGCGGCGAGGTGCGGCCCGGGCCATGCTCTTTGGGGTGCAAGGGAAGCGGAGCGCAAGTGCAGCCTGGCAACGCTGCAACCGGCAGAGCGCACCCGTTGCACCATGCCGCCTGAGGCGCATCGTTTTGTGTCCTCTTCCTGCAGCTGGAGTGCACGCCGCAGAACTTTGAGGAGCAGCGGCTGTTCTTCATGGTCGACAAAGACATGTGAGGGGGGAGGCCTGGTACCCCCAAGCCGGGGGTACCAAGCCAGCTTTTGTCCCGCTGCTGGCTTGGCTTCCTGGCGATGCGCCGTGGCAAGGCTGCTTAGTGTCGATGCCGATTGACACGCTTTTCTTTGCCCTGGGCATGCAGATGCCCGGCCGCTACTGAGCTCCTCAAGCAACAGGAGGAAGAGAGGCAGCAGCGGGCGGCGCCGCGGCAGCAGGCGGAGCAGGCCCAGCCGCAGCGGGCAGAGGAGCCGCAGGAGCCAGAGCAGCAGTTGCAGCCGGCAGAGCAGGCGCAGCAGGGAGGGGAGCAGCCGCAGCAGCCAGCGTAGCTACACAGTATGCACCAACCTACAGCTGCAGTCCATTCTTTAGTATTCAACTGTTTATAGGCCATTTGACCTGGACTTTCTTGCATACCGTCCCTGAGCATATGTCTGTCTTTCTTCCCCGAAGCACTGCTTTTCTTCCTCTTTATCTGTTCAACCTAATTGTTATCACAAGCGTCACTAATGCAATAAGACAATAGTCAGCCTGCTTCACTAGAACTGTCGGGCGGAGTTGCCTCGCTGCCGCCGCCTGCTTTGCTGCCGCCGGCGCCAGGCTCTGCAGGGATGCTGCTGCTGTCACCGCCGCTGCCATTACTGCTGCCTTCTTCGCCCGTGTCTGCTGGACCACTGCTGCTGCTGCCGCTACTGCCTGCATCTGCCTCGCTGCCGCCGCCGCCGCCGCTGCTGCCGCCGCCGCCGCTACCTCTCCTTTTTGGCCCTCTGTAGAGCGCCACATACTTGTCTATGAGTGCCTGCCAGTACCAAAAGGCATACTCATGACTCAGGTGCGTCAGGGCAAAGGCCTGGCTGTTGGCGGCGATGTGCTGGGCGGTCAAGTCGTTGTCCGGGTTGCCCTGCAGCTGCTGCACCAGCTGCACCACGTCGGTTTCGTTGTGCACCCAGAAGGGGAAGTAGTGCTCGCAGGGGTGTATCGCACCATAGTACCTGCAGTTAGGGGACGGCCGGACTCCGCCCTCACGGAGAGGGCAGGTAAAACTGGCTGCCCGTTGTTGAAACTTCCGAGCACCTGCTGCCGCTGCCACAGCCGCCGCCAACACAGCTGCATGCGCATCTTCATGGCACAAAGCTGCGCTTGTTTACACTCACCACTCAATTTTGTCCGTCACCTGCAGGGCCAAAACGCGGAATGTCAGCGTGAGTGCATCAACGCAGCCACACTAGCCCCCCTTCTGACCGCGAGGGAGACTCGGGAATGCAGTGCATGATGCAGTGCATGATGCAGTGCATGGCATGCCACTCCGGCACTGGTCAATGCCGCCATTGTGCAGTGCTGGCTGTAGGTTGCATGCCACCAATGTCACTGCCACATCACCGCTTGCCTGCTTCAGCACCACGCTGTTTGTGGCCATCAGGAAGGCCAGGCGGTAGGCTGCCGTGGCGCCATCCACAGCCAGCACATACCTGCAATGCCATGGGATAAAAACGCCGACTGAGTAAGTTTGGGATGCTGCCACCCCGGCGTCGGCTGTGTTGCCGCTGAGCCAGGTGCAGCAGGCAGCTCAGCCGGTGTTCCAACCCCCCGCTGCCGGGGACACATTCATGTTGTCCATATGTTTATACACACTCTCATCACTGCAGCGGCTCACTTGTACTCGGCTGCTTCCTGGTGTGATACGCGAGGCATGTCCACCCACAGAGGCCCTGCAGCGCATGTGCCAATTCCAAAAGGCGAGCCCAGGTTAACAAAAGCAGATCCGGGCCCACAGCCAGATGTGGAGTGCGAGCACTGCGGCACCGGCGGCACGGGCGGCACTGCTGCTGCAAGCGGCGGCCAGGCGCGCAAGCGGCTGCTGAGATTGTGTGTCGCTCCCGCCGAGAAAGCACCCTGCCCCATGCCTTGTTGCAGGGCACCCGCTGCTCACCGCCATACTGAGTCACGTTCTCCGTAAGTGTCGCATTTATTAGCTCCGGATGGTCCCTGGAAGGTATGATTTGGGTGTCAGTCTTTGGCAGGCAGCAGGTGGAGGGGTGCACACAGCACACAGCAGGCTGTGCAGCGTGTGCTTGCAGCTCTCACCGCTGCCATGACACACGTCTGCGTCTGCCTGCTGCGCAGAAGCGCAGCACACTGTGTCACTCCCAGCTACCACACTTTCGCTGCCGCACCCTTTTTATGCTCAACAAAAGCGTGCCATACTGCCACTGGCTGCCTAGCACTGGCCCCGCCTCACCAAGACAGCTGAGCCACCACCCATCTTGAGCAGTTGGCGCCAGAATTCGGGCTTGGGCGGGTGCCATTGAGCGAAGGGAACGAGCAGATGGGGGATCCCCTGCAATGATAGGGCACAGCCAAGCGGCACGCACCGTCGACCAAGGCAGCCACTTGGAGACTTAATGTGCATGTTGCATGGGAATGCCGTGTGGTGCGGCACATGTACAGTCGTCCCAGCACAACCTCCACACGCTAGCAGCTGCACCACTGGCGTCTCCCACAGCTCACAGATAAGCAGCAGGTACATCCAACCCTGCGCCAATGCTCTGCGCGCACCTGAAGAAGGCGATTTCCTTCTTGTTTTCCCAAGGGCTGAATATGGGCTCGAACAGCTCAGGCTTGAAGTTGGGGACCAAGATGTCTCGGTCAAACCTTCATTGCAGGCAGGGGCAGCAAAGTCACTTCACAGCCACGGTGGGCAAGACGACCAAGCTAAAAATGCATGCTGGTGAGAAAAGGGACGCTAGGGCAGCAGTTTGCGGCTAGCCGCATAGTCCGCGCTATCAAATGCAAGCTCAGTCAAGCTGCAGGCATCATGTCGGACGCCCAGTGTCGCAGCCACTGCTCCGCACTTGGATTTGAAGATGGAGAGCAGCGGCGCGGTGCACTTGCTCGTGCCGTCCTCCTGCAGCCAAAGCAGGCGGGGCAGCGTTGCAGACGCTGCAAGCCTTGAAATGCCAATGCACCTGGCCCGCTGCTGGAGTCGCGCCCGCTGCCCCACAGCTTGCGGCAGCATGAACGGCTTCAAGGCTGGCGAGCGCACCACGACATGGCACCAGCTGTCATCATTGACATTCACAAGGAAGGGCACTCCCTCTGGGATAGACAGCCTCCCCTCCTGCATGCCTCGCTCCAGACTGGCCTTCAGCAGGTGAAACCTGCATGGGGGCGTGCGAGGCAGCAAAAGGCGGCCACTGGGCACATGCAGCTGGGCCAAAGGCATCAAGACCGCATTGCCGGCAGGCTGCATGCGCTTGCAGATGCGGAAAACTGGCCTAGCAGGTGCACCCACCAGGAGTCACAGCCGTCCAGGCACTCCTTGTTCTTTCGGCGGGGGAACGTCACAGTCTGGTTGTGCACCTGTGGATGCAACGACGGTGGTTTGGAAATGACCGCTTGATGTGGCAGGAGTGGCATGGCGTGCAAACAGTCCGTGATGCGCTGCAGCGCGCGCTGGCATGTCGGACAGCATGCACAGCATGCCACCGCCAGCCTGGCACGCACCTCGATCACAGTATGCACATGGCCCTGCTCCGCATCTGCTTGAAGGTAAGCTGCCGTGGCATTGATCTCCGCCAAGCCAAAGCCTTGCGCATAGGGTTGGAAGGCCTCTTCTAGTCCCTCCATCAGTGCTTGGCCGCTGGCTGCCAACGAGTCTGCCACCCTCCGGACATTGCTGGCTCCGCCGCACAGCGGCGGCAGCTCTGGTCCTGATTTGGCCGCACCTCCGCGCTGTGCGCCGCCTTGCTGCTTGGGGCGCAGGCCTCCCCGCAGCGCTGGCTGTACAACTCGAAGCGCTGCTGCCTCTGTTGGCTGCTGGCCCGGCAGCAGACGGCTGCTGCTGAGGAAACCGCTCACGCCGCCGCGAAGGGCATGGGGGCCGCCGCCCCACAGACCCGCGGCAACTGCGACCAGCACCAGCGCGAGCGTCCCGGCTGCTACTGCTGCCACCCAGGCTCTCGAGTGGGCTGCGGGGGAGGCCGCAAGCCTGAAGGCCATGGCCGCGCGACAAGCCGAATTCAATAGGGCTCCATATCGCGCGCAAAGCAACGTTGGAATGCTGATTTACAAGCGACACGTGCGATTGACACCGGTTGCACGCTGGTTCGCGGCTGCTGAGGGCCGGGGCCCATGGCCGGCGGCTCCGCCGCTGATCTCACCAGTGAGCGCAAGCAACGGCACGTTGCGAAAGTGTACGTTCCTTGGAGCTGTTGATCCTGCTCGGGAACCTGCCTTTTTTGAGGCACCAGGCTTGGGTTTGATACTGACGGCAACCAAACCACAATGGCACTGGGCGGCATGCGCAGCCGCGGCTGTTTCCCACCCAGCATTCCGCCACGAGCCTGCCCTCTGAGCGTGTCAGATACAGGACATAGGAGCAGTTTGTGGACTAACACAGTAGTATACAGGATTTGAAGTTCTGAACAGCGGATAACAGGATAAAAATCAAGGTTTGCAGGGGGTGCACATAGACAAATTGAAGCATCGCAACTGCCGCATGGGGAAGCGCTATGTTGCAGGGGGCGGCTGCACAGGGGGCGGCGGCGCCGCCGCTAAAACTGGGCGCGAATGCGTCAGGGATATGGGGTACGATGAACAGCTATACAGGTGCTGCTCGTAGTCTGGCTGCACCCATCGCACCGGCTCACATGCCTTGACCTGGCTCTCAGTGCCGTTACGTGGCAGGCACCCTGCGGCGTTTTGATGTGCAGGGCATTGGATCCGTCGGCACGGCGCAGCCAAGCAGTTGCGTCCCTGGTCAACACCACACATGGGCACCGCATGGCAGCGACAGGCCAGCGCGCAATGCCAAGCATAGCTAGGCGCAGCAGCGCAGTGCAGCAGCAGCAGGCGGCGGCAGGCGGCGGCGAGCGCGAGACTCACGGTCTTCGTTCACGAACCACATCTGCTGGTGCTTGAAAATGGTCACCTTGCCATCGTACCCCGTGCAGAGCGGATGGAAGAAGAGTACTGCAGCATGGCAGGGACAACACACAACGGTGCAGGACAGGGTTGTGTTTTCTGTGCATCCCCCAGCCGGCGTGCTGCGCATGATGGCAAGCTGCCAGTCCTGTACTGGCCAAACCTGGTCTACTGCAGCTGTAACACTGCCCCGCAGCTACGACGGGTCACCACTGGGCTGTCGGCAGTCATAGGTATCAACAGTAAGACGTAACTACACTTCGCATGCCCCGCCCAGCCTCACTTGACCAGTCGCACGTGTCGAACAGCGGCGCGATTTCTGGTCGCGACAGCGTGCAGATGTCGTCGCTGTACATGAAGTAGCCGTGCAGGAAGGCTCGGATGAAAGCTAGCTTGCCAGTCTGGTTGTTGGCTTGCATCTGGGGGCAGCAAATGAGCGGACGGGGGGGGGGGGGGGGGGGGGGGGGGGGGTTTGTAGGGCGAATGAGACAGTGGGCCAATGCAACTGGGGCAGAGCAACAACACTTGGCGCAGCCCGAGGCACCCACATCCATCAGCCAGTCAGCAGGCACACGTGTGCAGCAGCAGCACATGCCGACATAAGCACGTTATCGAGAGCAACACATTGTCGACAGCGGGCAGCTGCAAAACCGGGCTGGCTGCCCCGGCCAACCAACACGCTCCCTGCCATGCCGGTGACCCGGCGGCACTAGTGCGTGCCTCGTTGCGGATGTTGTTGCACATGTGGGTTGCACATGTGGGCAGCTGGCCCCCAACCGTGCGACGTGTTCCTTGCCATGCGAGCGCAGACGCTGTGCATGCGCACCTCATTGCGCATGTTGTTGCAGCCCCAGAGCGCGGTGCATCTCCGGAAGATCTTGTCCCAAATGCGGTCCAGGAACTGCTGGTCGTGCTGGTTTTCTTTTATTCCGTCTGGAGCCGCCGCCGACCAGCCCTCAAACATGGCGATCGAGCCCGGGGTGGGCAGCATGACGTAGTTGCCGCCGTTGACTGCACAGACGGCGAGGTAAGCCGGGGATGAGCAGGGCATTGTTGTGAGAGCAAGCTGGGGGCAAGGCGCCTTGGTATGTTGTCGTCGTGCCCAGACCAGCCAAGCCACATGCGTTTCGGCAGTTCAGTGCAGAGAGCCAGTTGAACAGCTGCTGCACTTGCCACCGCAGGGGACGCCTCACGCACTTAGGCCATACTCCGCTTGGAAGGCGCCATCCGCCTGCACTTCGTCAATGAACGCAATGTAGCTTGCCCAGGCAGGCTTGATGGTGTATGCCACGTCGCTGTCTGCGCAGCCAGGAAGCAAAGGGTGGAAACCACGCTGTAAAGATGTGGGCAGTGTGGCTTTGGGCGCTGTGGGCGCGCAGCAGCCGGGCCAGGCAGGCCCAAGCATTGCAATGGCCGTGGCCCAGGCCTCGGCAGCTACCATGCTAGCTGCCATGGTATTGCAAGCAGCACCAGGATTGGTACTTCAGCTCCAGGCTGGCCACCTGGGATGCAGCCGGAGTACCGGCTGCCATGATTGATCGATCAACCATGCGCCCACTTGCCAAACTGAGTGCCTGCCCACCTGTATTGTACACCACAAAACCGGCTGCCCAGCTTAACTAGTGCTAACCAGCCACCGGTAATGCTTAGCACAGGCACTCAAATCACCCGCCGATTCACACACACCTGTATTATACACTGCAAAGCCCTTCTTGAGCAGCTCCCTCACGACCACAGGGCGCAGCCACGTTATAACCTGCACCGGGGAGTGCGATGGGGCAGCAAGCCGGCAGGTGCCCAGCCCTCAGCTGCACAGCTCGGCAGGTGCCTGACGGTGCCCAGCGGGCGCAGCGGGCACGTGAGCTTTGGCTGGGGCATGACGATTGATGCACTCGGCCCAGAACCCAGCCCCACTCACAAAGTAGTCGTGGGTACCATAAGCACCCGCATTCTCAGCATGGTCCATGGGGGCGGGCAGGTACGCCGCCACGTCAGCGCATGGCAGGTTGAGATCGGCACAGGCTGCCAGATCAGATGCTTCCCATGTGGCCACGATATAGTTGCGCACGCCGGCGTATTTGACCAGAGAGTAGACTGCGGGAATGGAGGCGAGCGGCGGAGTTGGGGTGAACACATGCTGCTGCTCAGGGGATGACCCGGGGCAGGAATGCACACGGGGATGGAAAGCGATCGCCAGCGACAGCACAGCACATCAGGTGCGCATGCAAGGCACAGAGCAGCGCGGGTCACAAGTGGAACCCAAGGTCACGTCCAGGTTTGCAGGTGGTGGGCAAGACTGGCCAGACACAGAGTTAGCGCACATCGCTGCATGGCACACCCCGGCCCTCAGCCCAGTGAGCAGCACCCCACTCTCATGCACGCCTTGCCCACACCACAATCGCAGCAGCGGCTGGCGCTCACTCGTGTTTTGAGTCATCACTGCGAACTTTGCGGTGAAGGTCAGCAGTGTGATTGCCTTGTCCAGGCGCCCCTCGCGGGTCGCCCGCAGCGCCAGCAGCTGGTCCAAGTCGTGCACACCCGCGTATGGCAGCGCCTTGGTGCGCGGCGGCAGCAGCCACGGCGCGGCGACAAACTCGTGCAGGAGCTTGGGGTCCTTTTCCGGAAGAGTGGGGTCGGCCTGCGGGTGGTCGAGGGCAGCAGCAGCAGAGCGCATTGGCTAGGAGGCAGCAGCCAACCGCAGACAGAAACAGACGCTCGTTGTGGAGCGCTGTTTGAAGAGCAACAGTGCATACTTGCAGGCAACAGGCAATTCTCCATGTGCTTGCTGTTCTGCAGCGAACCCCCTGCTGCCCAATGGCAGGCCACAACCTCACCAGGACTCGATCATAGGCCGCCTTGCTGGGCAGCTCCATGGGCAGAGTGCCTGGCGGGAGCGTGCCCGCACAAGCTGCGCAGGGGTGTGCAAAGCATTTGTGGCCTGTGAATGGACCGACCGCACCGTCACAGCTGGTGCGCTGAGCCCGCTGCTGGCCACCTGGCAGACGGCTATGCAGCTGTAGCAGTTGCAGGGCTGCATGAGTTGATCCGTCCGCTGAAACCACTCACGGCCTTTCTGGGTGCCGCCACCGGTGCCGCTGGCGCCATTTGGCAGCCGCGCTCCTGCTCGGTTCAACACTATCTGCAGTGTGCCGCGGTCCGACCTGCGTCGAATGGTGGCATTGCAAAGATAAACCGGAGTGGCGCCATGAGCAGGCGGCTAGGTGGCAAGCAACCAGCACGGCTAATATCTGCCCCTCCAGCCAGCGGCGGCGACGGCGGCGGCGGCGGCGGCAGTGTCACGCCGCGCAGTGCCGCTCTTCCATGCGACGCCGACTCGCATGGTCATGAAGGCCAGCCCCAGGACCAGCAGCAGCGTCCCCAGGACGATGTATGGAATAGCGGAGCGCTGGCCGCTCTGCGAGGCGGTCCGGATGACCGCCATCCTTCACAAGCTCCCTATGGGCCAGCGACCAGGGCACCCCGCAGCAAGGGCGCGGTTCCCGCGCTGTGGAGGCCGGGACCGCTCCCCTTTCCCGCCCGTCCAGCTGCAGCTTCTGCTTCAGCAAATTGGAACTGCGGGTGTAGCCAAGAGAGCGGCAGATTGGTGTCTGGCCAGCCCGATGGACGGGACGCACAGGCGGAGCGCGGCACGGCGGCGCTGCAGCATGCCCGTTGGGATTTGGCCGCTTTTGAGTTTTCCGTTGCCAAGGGAGGCTGACGGCTTGAACAACACTGGCGGAAACAAGCTGAGATGCGGCCCTGGGATGCAGCTTGACAGTGCTTTGCGCAGGTGGCTCCCAGGTGGCTCCTGTTTTGGTACACAGGACCTGCTGCCACAAAGACGCAGCGAGTGAGAGACGGCGGAGCAGCGGTCTCAAGCCAACTGCATCAACATGGGGGCTTGTACAAAATAATGTGTCCCACCAGGGGCGCCGATGGCTGGTTGATGCAGGCACGGGGCGCTGCGCAGCGCATGCTCTGCTGCACTTCGGCTCGCTCTGACTCCTGTTCACAGCTCCGCCTTCAGCTGGCTGGCAGGCTGGGCCGTGCTGGGAAACACGGGCACAAGGTAGTCGATGAAGCAGAGCCCTGCACAGCAGCAAAAGGGGCGCAGTGTGGCCTCCGTTAGAACCTGCCCCAGGTCCTGCACCAGTGCAAACAGCCGCCCTGCAGCTGCTTGCGCTGAGCAGCGCAGCAGGGGCACCCCATCCCAAGATGCTGCCCGTACGGTGGAGGGCTCCCTCATCCCCAGCCCTGCCGCTCCCTCAGCTGCCCTGCCGCTCCCTGAGTTGCAGCCCCCTCACCTGCGATGGCGGTGCCAAAGGCCTTGCTCACGTCGTGGCTGGCAATGGCGAACAGCTTCTCCTGCTTGCTGTGGTCGGCGGCGGTGAAGCGGCGGTCGAATAGGCCTGCGAGCAGGGTGCACGTGGGCTGGGCTTGGTGGGGCGGGGCGGGAAGGGTTCGGCTGGGCTGAGCGCCATCTACCTCAGCAAGAGAACTCATGTGCATGTGGGGAGCGCTGCGAAGCTGGAGGGCAGGCCTGCAAGCCGCGGCTTCCCTTCCGGCCTCCCCAGCCACAGCAAGGGCACTCACCAGTGCTTATCACTTGGGCCAGCTCTCTCAACTGCAACTGGGTTGCAACCCACGCAGCAAGGGCATAGCATAGCCTTTCTCTCTTTCCTGCCTTCCTTCCTAAACTCACCGTCCAGTGCCTCGTCCAGCTGCTGGCGAGCAACCACCTCCGAAGCGTGGCCCTCATACTCCACAGCAAACCCTCCCATGCGGCGCCCTGCCACAGGGAGCGGGGGAAGTGCAGGACGTGCAGTGCCACGTGGGTAATCGGTGCTGGGTTCATATTCTGGCTCAGTGCTGCTTTGGGGCGCCTCCGTCGACGCAGGAGCAGCAGTGTATGGGGTGGGCGGTTGAGCGGCGCACGGCATGGGTGACAACAACCCAACCGGCCCTGCTGCCGCCGCCCACCGCACAGCCCTGCTGCCCAGTCCACCTTTGCTGGCCGACTCTTCCACCATCATTCGGCCGACACCTGCGGCAGCAGAGGCGCAGAGGCAAGGCGACAAGCGCCTAGAGCTCGGTGGCAGCAGGCTGGCGGCCTGGCCCCTGGCGCAGCGCACCGCATGATGCACCCAAGCATGCACGCCACGTGGGCAGCCAATCACCGGCGGTGACGCGGTCGCCACGCCCGCCGTGCTGCTCAGCCAGGATGCACTCCAGCACCGCGCCTGCGGCAGTTGCAATGCAATGGCACGCTCGGAAGGCTGCGGAGCGACAGCGGTCTGTGGCGGACAGGGGGCTCGCAGCCCCCAAGCGGCAACATGTGGCACATCGCCTTTCTGTCGCTGGTCCAGGCGGAGGCACCCCACAATGTGATGCATCTCCCCACCGAGTATCCCGCCCCGCCCGCCCCACCGTGGTGGAAGAACTTCTGCGCCTCCTCAAAGGGAATCTCCTCGGCCTCCCGTGGCAGGATGCTTGTGTACCTGCAGCCAGGGGGGGTGCAGGGGTGCCCGCGCCCGTATGCGTTCCAGGGGTGCCAGCAGGCTCACTCCAGCGGCGGCAGCCGGCTGTTTCCTACTCAAGCCGCCACACAGGCGCAAACAGCTCATCCTTGCCTAAGGCAGCAGGGCTGGTGCGGGTGCTGCAGGCAGCAGGTTGATTGCAACTACTTGCAGCTACTTGCAACGGGCGTGGCTCACGTCATGAGGTTGAAGCTGCAAGCCAGACAGAGGGGAGGGGCCCCGGTCAGCAAAGCCTTTGCAAACGCACTCTGGCCAAGGCGGCAGCCATTGAGGTCTGTCGCCTGAGCTGAGCTGGTGCTGCTGTTGGGGGGCAGGCACGCCATGCACGGTGAGCGCCATGCACAATGTGCACCCACAGTGCTATGCACGGTGTGCACCCACTTGTGAATGCCGGCGTCCTCCATGGCTGCGGGCAAGGTAACAGAGAATTTGCCAAATGGCTTCACATGTACATCCAACACGCACTGCAAGGCAGGGCAAGCATGCAGGTGGGCGATTGGGTTTGCAACGCCGCAGCTGTTGCATTGGCAGCTAGCCAGCGCCAGCCAATGCCACGCTTGCTTGCGCACCCAAATCATGAGCGCCCGTTTCGAAAGGGTCTGTCCCGCTGCCCTGGTCCGTCTCACCAAAGCCTGCATGCAGGCAGGGGCGGACACACACGCTGGGCAGAAGCTGGGTGACGGCCCTCGGAAGCCGGCCTGGGAAGCAGGCATCTGCTGGTCGGCAGCGCGCACCCGTCACCACGAAGTAGCGCCTTGGAATGCGCTGGCCCACCACGGCATAGCCCTGGACGCCCGTCTGCTGGCGATCCTGGCGCCACAGGTGCCAGGGCGTGCGAATGCCCCCGCCGCCGCGGGCGGCGCCGCCGCCCGACAGCGGCGCTTTGACGGCCTGAACCGGGCGCAGGCAGGCCAGCACCAGCACCAGGAGCAGCAGGCGCAGCATCGTGGGCCCACGGGGTTGAAAGGGAATGGCGCATGCGACTGCCGCCAGCGCCCTGCACCGGCTCGGCACAGCGTGCCCATCGCATGACCCCCAGATCTCTCGTCTACTGGGCACCCTCTTCACAGCTGCCGAGGAGCTTCTTCAAGTCGTTTTCAGCAAGTAGACAAAACAGTACAGAGGTATTGCATGCGGATGGAGAAAGAACAGATGGGAAGTGGGCAGCTTGCTTTCTGGTTGAAGAGGCGGAAAACAAAGCAGACGAACAGGGCGGGGGAAATAGCTTCTGTGCTACACGCCAGCGTGCGCAATGCAGCGCAAACACTGCTGCCCTGTCCACCCGCTACTGCTTGCGCAGTGACGCTCGCTTCCTTCGGCGTTCCGGCGGCAGCGGTGCATGGGCTCCCAAATCGTCCACACGGGAGTAGAGCCACTGCGCATTGAAACGTGGGAAGCGCATGTGAATCAGTGGGTGCAAGGGAGGCTGGAAGGGGGAGCCAAATTTCGCATTTGCTCCTGGCGGTTGGCGGCGATGCACTGCTGCACCACAGAACAGCCATAGCACACAGGGGGCGGTGCTGGTGTTTAGGAAGCCATCAACCGCAAATGCAACAGCTGGCCTGCAAATGCAACAGTACTGACCTGCATGAGCGTGGACAGCGCATCGTCTTGCCCGGGATCGTCTGCGAAAGAGGGGAGCAGAGCAAGAGCGCGATTTGCAACAGCATCCAACTGGATGCCATTGAGGCCACAGGGGCTCAGCGAGAGGCTCTCTCAGCTGCTGGGGCAGACCGCGCGGTCAGAGCAGCAAGCCGCAGCAGCGGGTGCAGCACGCAGCTTCGGCAACAGGGGCACCCTGCACCCGCAGCTGCTGCTGCCCTGCACCCCGTCCCGCATCAGAAGCTCAGGCACAGCACTGTGCGCTGGTTGTTCTGCACAAGCAAAAGCAAACAAAGCCAGCCAGCATGGCGCTCACATGCATCGGGGTCCAGGGGCAGCCCTCCCTCCAAGCGGGGGCCAAATGTGCCGCCGCTGCCGCCCGGGCCTGCACCCTGTGCCTGCCCTGCCTGCTGCTGCTCCGCCTGCTGCTGCTGCGGCGGCGGCTGCTGCTGCTGCGGCTGCTGCGGTTGCTGCGCTGCCTGCTCCTCTCTGCGCTGCTTGAGCAAGGCCCGTACCGCATCTCCATAAGGGCGGTAACCAGTATAGATGTGCCTGCCAGAAATAATTCCGTGTCAGGCAAACATGTGTCAGGATGGGGTGCCAGGCAGTCGATTAGTGCAGTCATGCCACGGCAGCTGCATGCTGGCTCAGCACCCTTGCAGCAGCCAATGGCCCAGCCTCCTCCCTGCCTTGAAAAGCGTGGCGCCGTTCTAGCATGTGACATTGCATCCGAACCCAGGCCCATGGACCGACCTGCGCCACACGCGCGCAATGTTGGCACGCATGCGATCGATGTCCGACTGCGGGATGGCCTTTAAGATTTCGGGGATTCGAGGCATGTCCTTCTGCGGGACAGAGGGTGCAAAGGCAACCGCAGTTGGGAGCAGCGCTCAGAATGATTGGGGTCTGCACAACCTACGTTGGCTCGGCAGGCACAGCAACTGCAGTTTGTGCAGTCGCTGCCCTGAGGCGCGGCCCCATGCACCTGTCAGTGACACGCCACTGCTCAAATTGCATACACGCTTGAACCTCCACACCGCATTTTGCATGCATGCCGTATTTTGCATGCATTGCAGCATGACAGCAGCCCCTGGCGCTGCTTGCCTGCAGCACTCGGACGCTGTACGATTCGGTATCCAGGATGGAGGACCACGTGGGATCCACGCCGTCGTGAATCATCACAGGGATGCAGCTGCACAGGAAGGATAGACGTGCAGAGGTGGGGGTGTCCTCACAGTCGCTGCCACGGGGAGCTGTGCCTGCTGCCGCAAGATTGCTGCTGCTGCTGCTTCTGCTGCTGCTGCTGCTGCTGCTTCTGCTGCAACGCTGCCGCAGAGCTGCTGCTGCAGCCCGCGCGCTCACCGACGCTGGCGGCGCCGCATTTAAAACAGCTGCGAATCAGAACAACCCCTCTTTTGGCCAAACCCTCGACACTGCTGCTCACCCGTGGATGACTGCGTCGTCGAAGCGCGAGGAAAAGCCGTCGCCCATGAGCGAAAAGAAGAAGACGGAGGAGGCCAGCAGCTCGGAATAGGAGGCCTCCACTCCCGGAGGGTTGCTCTCCCCAATCCAGATCTTGTGCTTCTCCCACCACCCCTCGTCGCCTGCCGGGGGATGGGGCGGGGCAGCGAGAAGGCAGCAATTGAGCGGCAGGAATGCTCGCCCGGTGCCTGATTGCAGGCCTCCCCACCAGCCCATGTCTCTGGCTGCAAGTTGCAGCAAGTACCACCATCTCTGGCTCCCACAGCGCCCTTTGAGATGTGCCAGCGCCCAGCTGTAATGAGGATGCAGCTGCGCCTGACACAGCCTGCAACAGCATGCACTCACGAGTCAGATTTTGCAGGGTCTGTCGGATGCCCCGGCTATACGGCGGGTTGCCCTGCTGCGTGCGGCCTGCATGAGCGGGGGGGCAGGCGTGGAGCGGAGGCACGCCCAAATGTCAGCAAAGGAGGCCGGCGCGCCTGACTGGCCCGACTGTGCCCTGCTGCGTGCGGCCTGCAGCACACAATCGCGGGGGGGGTCACATTCCGCATTCAAAGGCTTGGCGGGCTGTCCTTATCGGATGCAGAGCAGGCTGCGCATGCACCCAATCCACGGCCGCAGCTCGCTGCACCTGGCTGGTTTTGCGGAATCGACCGCTGTGGAAACGCGAGGCCTCCCATCGACTGCGCATGCCCCTCACAGTCAGAGACACGAGCACACGGCCACTGCCGCACCTTTGAAGACCGCCAGATATTTTCGCTCAAGCGCAGGTGCTCCCAGGAAGGGCGACCCCTTGTACTTGTGAGGGCTGTGCATGACGGGCAGTATCATGTCCTGCAAAGTGCAAGCAGATGCGAGGGGGAAAAAGGGGAGGCGGTTTGGGGAGGGAGCAGCAAGGGCTGCACTTGGCATGTTCTGGGCCAAAGGCAGACGGCCTTGGTCAAGCTGAGGTGTGCTGCAGATGCAGCCGGCGGCAGAGCGGCACCACGGCTGTGCGGCTGGGGCAGCCGGCATGCTCAGCAGCAGAAACTGAGGCAGAACACCATACCTTTTTGGGGTCGTAGCAAGGGTGCTTTCCCAGCTTCCAGACCTGCCCCTCCGGCTGCCACACCGGGTGCCTGCGGGAGAGAGGTGGGCAACAGGTGTCAATAAAGGCTAAATTTGCAGCGCGGAAATAGACAGGCGGTACCGCCACGTGCCATGCGCGCTGAGGCAGCTGGGCATTGCAGAACAACAGGCATGCGACCGCTTCCAAAGCCCCAAAGCCAGACAAACGAACAGTGCATGCTGCTCACGTCACTTCTGCCAGGAAATTGTCGGGCCAGTAGCTGCAGCAGGGGGCAAATGAGGCAATCATGTGCTGGAACGGCACAGCACCGATAGCAAGCAAAAACTGCTGCATTGCCTGCCAGCCCCCGCAAGGAGCCACCGCTGCCGCTTTCAGCGTGCATGCTGGTTGCGGGCAGGGTGCGGTGGTACAGGCTAAAAGATCATGCCATAGGCTGCATGCAGCACTCACCCGGTATCCGACTTTTTGGGGATCTCAGTGCGCCCCCCTGCACCACAGGCAGCGAAGGCAGGAAGACACTCATTCGCGGCACAGCAGGGCAGCAGAAGCTCGCCACGATGTGATCGCTCACGCATTCAGCGGGGTGTTGAGAGCAAGCAGGCGTGCTCAAGGCACGGCACTCACAGTGCGAGAGGACGATGGCGGGGCGAAGCACCGAGGGCAGCCAGCAGGAGCCCTCGTCATGCGACTGGAGCTGCACAGGCAGAAAAGTTGGTGAAGGATTGGCAAGTGAGAGTGGGATCGAGATGCAGAGCTGCCAGGCACAAATGGAGGGCAGTGAGCGAGGCAGGATGGCCACACATGTCACGCATTTGCAACCACCAGGCGCCCCGGTTACTCAGAGGGATATTCTGGCTGGCTGTGGCTGCATGTGCCAAGCCCAGCGGCTTTTTGCATCTTGATCAAACAGCCCAACACGTAGTCTGGCCACTCACGATAATGTGGTCCCTGCCGCCGTTACGGTTCCAGTAGGGCAGGCGGGTGCTGATGTAATGGTGCACCTCCATCAGCCTGCAGCCAGCGGGAGTGAGTAACTGATTGAAGGTTGAAGCCCCAAACAGCCACCCAAACCGCCTTGCATGTTTGTCCAATCACGGGCTGCGTTTCAAGTTCACCAACGCATTATCAATTTAGCAGTACAACACCCAAGCGGCCTCACATGTTCACTGAGGCGGGGACTCGCGCTACTGCGGGCCCGCCGTGGAAATAAGGGAAGTCTGTGGCCCCTGCACGATGGGATACACGTGTTGCGGGTGAGAGAGGGGATGGGTCGGCGGTGGGAGCTCAGGGCGGCGGCTTAAAAAGCGGCATGGGCATTGAGCACCCCTGGCAGGGCAGCTGCACATACAGACAGCTGCTGCAGCTTTGCCAGCTGTGCAACGCTGTACTTGAAGGAAAGAAAGCGCAGCACATCCAAGGTGGTTGCTTTTGAAACAGACTGCTACCGTTCCAGAGCGCTCACACATGATGGGGTAGATCACGCAGCTGCTGTAGGCCTGCAGCAATTGGTACAGACGCTGGTACGGCCTCAGGCTGTGTCACATGTGTGTACATATATGCACAAAGTGCTGCGTCATGGGGCACCCGCATCCACAGCGCCCCACAGCGGCTGCACAGCAGCTCGAAGTGCACACACGTGTGCTGCTGGCGCGTCACCAACCACAGCATGCGCAGCGTGCATGGCGGCGGCGCCATGCACAGCGCACCGGGATGTAGAAGTAATCTGCAGCCTCTGGGTCCAGGGTGCGATGCTCGCTTTGCAGCAGCGCCTCGTGCAGGCCTGCAGACCGGAGACCTCTGGGTCGTCTGTTGGTCGGGCCCTCTGCGGCTGGCGCTAAGCTGTTAGACTAGACTAGACTAGACCGGAGACCGGGCCACATCGCTTCAGCCACGCGGGCAGCACCCATGGTAAGCTTCCATAACGGTGGGTTTGGCACGTCGGTGCAGGGTGACTCCGTACATGCATGTAGGCGGCGTGGTATTGCCGCACTGCAGCGCAGCACAGCGCGGCACAGCACAGCGCAGCACAGCACAGCACAGCGCAGCGCAGCATGCTTGCTCTCGCCTGTTTCTATGGCGTACACCCAGTGGTCAGTGAAGATGGTGCTGCTGTTGTCCTCGCTGATCAGGCGGTGGGTGCACAGGTGCTTGTCCTCACGATACTGCACAGGGGCACAGCAAGCGTTGGTCCTTTGTAATGCGAGTGACCGACTTGCTTTCGTAATTTTCACTCAGCCTCAAGCATGTGCGTGCACAGGTGCTTGTCCTCACGATACTGCACACGGTTTTCGATCAGATGCACAAGGTGATTGACAGGATGAAAAAAAACATTCGGTCAGCTACTCTGCAGAACAGTATGGTGATGTGTGTGGTGGGGCAAGCACCCTCGCAAGCGTACGCGTGGTAGGGGGAAGCATCCTAGCTGGCAGCAGCAGCCGCCCAAACTGCCTCCTGCCCCACTGCCTGGCTCCATCTTCACCCATGGCCCTATCTCACACACACCTGAAGAAAGACGGAGTTGTAGATGGCTGGCAGGTCGTACACATAGATCAGGGGGCGCTTGCGGGTGTCCCCTGGCTTGGGGTCGTGTGCCGCAGGGGTGTGCACAAAGGGCTTCAGCCAGGGCCGCTCCCCTTCCTCCATGCCTGTGGGGAGAGCATGTACACGACAGGAAGCCGCATGGTGAGCAAAAGCGCTCGGTAGGAGCGATGCAACCAATCCAACTCGAAGTCACGCCCTGCAATGCAGTGTAGTGGCACCTTTTCCCTGCTGCTGTCGCTGTGCATTGTGCATCGTATCTGCCCTGCCCAACCCCCGTCCCAGCGCAGCATTCAGACACCCACCAGGCGTCCATGGCACGCCTGCCCGCCGGTTGGCGCAGTCTGTGCCAAACCAGCCATCGTGGCACTTGCAGAACCCAGACAGGCATTCGCCGTGGCCTGCAAGCGTGGCAAGCAAATGCGCGCTTGAGGTATGTGGCAGCAAGGGACAGCGGGCAATGCAGGCGCACAAGGTATGGAGCAACATCACCATCGTGGAAGCAACGGTATACTGCTTAAGTGTTGCCATGGCCAGACAGCACGATGCAGCAACCCCACATTTGAAGCAATGGTCTGCTGCTCAAACACTGCCATGGCCAGCCAGCGATGCACGCATGCACCGTCGCATGGCCCCTCGGCACCGTGACTCACCATTGCACTGATTCACGCACGTCTTTTCGTAAGCCGTCTCACAGGTGGGGCCTCCCCAGCCGTCCTGGCGAAAAGGGTGTGTGTTGGGCACAGAAAGTCAGTGCCGCGGCAGCCAGCAGCCAGTGGCAACTGCCAGGAAGCAGCAGAATCATCGCATACAGAAGGCCCACAAGCACAGGCCAACACTGCAATGCCACGCATCCTGCCACGCTGCCGACCCTGACAATGCCGCCTACACTGAGCCAATCTAGGCAAAACCAAAGGGGCACGGCGAAAATGCCAGGCCAGCCACCGCCCGCTCAGCAACCCACATGCAGGCAGGGGCATCGGAACTCTGGTTCGTCGGCTTGGCACCAGCCCTTCTCTCCGTACAGCGACGCGGTTGGCACGTTTCCAAAGTCGCCCTTCTGGCCGTCCCAGCCCTGCAAGCCAGCGAGTTGTGGGGCAGCCAACGTCTGGTCGGTACGTCCAAACAGAGATAGATGCAACAGAGATAGACGCACCCGGCCACACCGCCCATTCCGCATGCCCAGCAGCAAGAGGGGCAGCCGCATCCAGCAAGGCTGGCCGGCAAGTCTTCAAAGTGCGCCCGCCTGAATGCATGAAGCAGAGCAGCCTGGTCTGCCCGGTGCCCAGAGCATGCAGCCAGCCCACATTTGCTTCATGTGAGGCTGAGGCTGCAGGGCCAGAGATGAAAAAACCTCACCGTGTCGCGCCGACAGGCGTGGTTCAGCGGGCGGCCGTTGCGCTTGGGGGGAGTGCCGGGAGGCTCGTGAGGAGCAGCAGGCACCCGGCCGTGCGCAAACGTGGCATTGCAGTAGCAATGAGCTGCACAGACGGAGGAGCAGGGCAGGGTGCTGAGACCGCACACCCAGATATGCATCAGGCGAGCATGCAAGGCACGATGCACATACGGGCAGCATGGGGCGGACTGCAACTGCCCACGGAACACAAGCAGGCGCAGCTGGCAGATCCAGCACACTATACAGTGCAGCGTTGCTTCAATAATTGAGGGGCACACCGGTGTCATTATCGCACTGGTCTGCACACGCAAACGTGCCGCCGCCAAACGCTGGATTGACGGGTTCGTCAAAAGGCTCAAAGCCGTGGTCGCGCAGCCGCTGGCTGCATGCCCGCTGCAGTCAGACAAACGAGGGGCCACAGTGGCAGGTCAACTAGCCTGCCTGCCATCCCTCACCTGGCTGACCACTGCAAGTCAACCCTCAAAACAAGCAGTGCCCAGCCAACGCTCCACCATCTGGATGTTGCAAAAATCGAAAGCTTGTGTGTTATCACTGTGCATTTGCATTGCCGGCATTCACAAGAACCTACAACCAAGAATAATTAGCTGTGCCCAGCTCACCTTCATTCGCGTGCCACAGTCCACCCCCTTCCATCCAGCTGGGCAGCGGCACCAGCCTGTGGAGGCATCACACACGCCTGCAAGGCGGCAGGGGCACACTTTGGCGCTCTTTCGAAATAGACGATGGTGCAGGCAGGTGGCAGCGGCGACTGCCGCAGCGGACTAGCTGTAGGCCAGGGCGCATCCGCCAGGCACACCCCAGGCACACCCCAGCATAAGAACCACACGTGTCCATGCCAAACAAAGCGCCAAGCAGCTACTGGCTGCCACACCTCCCTGCCCGCCCTCGTCTTGCGCACCCACAAAGGTGCAGCCCCAGAGGCAGGTGACGTTGGGGGTGGGCGGCGGCTCTGCAGGGAAGGGCTTTTGCGCATCGTACCGCCCGCACCAGTCTCCCTTTGCAGCGCCGCACCGCTCCTTCACAACCTTTGGGTCCGGCTTGGCAAGCGGTGGGTACGTTCTGCGTTGCGGCCGGCGGACCGCCGCACCCTTGCCGCGTGCCTTCTGCTGCTGGCCGCCTGTCATGCTGCCGCCGACCGTGCTGCTGTTGCTGCTGCTGCCGTCACTGTCGCTTCCGCCATTCAGGGTAATGCTGCCTAGGAGTGTGTTGCGCAGGCTGGCTTGCGCCTGCAGGCAGTTGGGCAGGCAGGCAGGAGCGGTGAGAGGTCCCTGTTGAGCGCCAGCACCAAAGGTAGCGGCATCTGCTGGGGGTAGCAAACAGCCAACAGCAGACCAAGCAGCCAGTAATACCACTGACCTGCGACACGGCAGACAGCGCCCCAGAAGCGCCACCAGACAGGCCGCCTGAGTAGTGCAGCACCAGCAGGACCGCCAGCACACCGCCGGCCAGCAGCCCCGCCGCTGCCCAGCGGCCCCGCTCGCTGCTGGCGGTGCGGATGCGGACCATGCTGTCAGGCGGCGCCTCTGCTAACAAAGGGCAAGGGATGGGTGGTGGTCGGCGAAGTGGTGGCCAGATAGGGTAGTCCCAAGCTGGGTGCCAGAGCCCAAAGCGAACAACCAGCCGCCGCGGGTGCGGCAGCGGCGGGGTTGCGGGCAGCCAAGCAGCACCAGCATCAGCTGCGCGCACCTGCAGGCGCAGGCTTTGCTCCTGGGCGTTACTGGACTCGAGTCTCCTGCGGCATTATCACTGCAAGTGCACAAGCGGGGCGGATTCCAGTACGCGCGAATTAGAAAAGGCTTGGTTGCAACAGCACGGGTTGCACAAATTGGCCAGGCCACATGGAAGATACTGATGCACCCGGCTTATCTTTGCATTATCTTGCGAAATGCCAACCAGCCGCAAAGGAAGGGCAGCCCAACCTTTGGCAAGCGGCGGCGGCAGCAGGCTGCTGCGGCGGCGGCGGCAGGCTGCGGCAGTGGCAAGCGGCGCAGAGGCCACAGCTGCTACGGCTCGCTTGAGCATGCCCGAGTGCAATAACGAGGCGACACAGACGCAAAGGGACAGGGCAGCGACTGCCGAAGCGACCTGCTGCTGCCTCGCACGCGGGAGCTCGGGCTCCACAAGTCACCCACAAAGTGACAACCATGTCTTCACCTCAGCAGGCCCGTCCCCAAAGCCCGCTGGGCAGCCCTTGGTTCTCAGCTGCGCGCCTACGCCGTTTTGCTAGCTGCTGCAAGCCGCAATGAAGGTTGAGAATGAGATCCACCGTGAATTGAGCATCACCGGCTCGCGACCGGTCTGTCCCAGCAGCCGCCCAGCACCGATGCCGCCAGCAGGAGCGGCACATGCCCCTGCTGCGGCCAAGGGTGAGACCACATGGCGGTAGGTGGTGGTCAGCAGTAAGGTCTTCCGCTCACCACAATGTGTGTCATGGGCTGTTTGAAAGCAGGATTGCAACAGGTACACGTAGATGGTGATGGATGATAGAAAAGGCATCCGCGCATGGGCCACCCTGGTGGTGTGGTGACTGCTGCCACTGGACCTTAAACAAGACAGCATCCAACCGGCCTAAGCTGCCACCAGCATTTCAGTATGAACGGCAGGCACAGCAAGGATACCAGCACTTGCGCAAGCAAGCCGCCTCTGCACACAGCAGATTACATGAGTGGGGAGTGCTGTATTTGAACATGCAGTGCAGCAACCAAGGAGAATACTGTCAAGCGGCACAGATCTGAGGGGAATAAAGATCATCTAAGACAGCATAGCAGTACTTCTGAGAGGGGTGACATGGAAGAACAAACACGCGCAGGAGTAGGGGCCGCATGAGCACCAGATCAGCGCCGCAGTCAGTTGTGCTTGTCGTCCTGCCGCGAGGGGTCGTTCTCCTTGCCCTGCTTCTGGGAAATGTCCCACCAGGTGCCCTGCATGTGAAGGCACACACCGGCAAGCTGTCTTTAGTCCGGTGAAACAGCATTCAATGCCACGGCACCGCAGACGGCATGCAGTGGGCGCTTCGCTGACCAGGTGCAGCGGCACATGGTGAGCAGCAGACGCAGCAGACTACAGGCATCCAGCTGCATGCACCCTTGTTGCAACGGCATATGAGGCAACCGACCTCGTAATGGTGGTGGCCCACAACCAGCGGCTGTGTTGCTAGGAGGCCTGCAGGGGCACAAGGTACAGGGTTGGGCTGTTTCTGCTTGCTGCGGCCGAATGGCCTGCAGCAACAACAACAACAGCCGTCGCTCTTCGCCGCCGGCCGTGCGAGCAGGCGGGTGAAAGAGCGCATGCATGTGCAGACACAGCCAGCACACAAACACAACCGATCAAACCTGCACATCGTGCACCCATCACCCACCACCCACCACCCACCCACCTACCGTTTTTTCGCTTCTCCGCCTGCTCCTGGTGGCAGTGCTGCTCCGAGAACCAGCAGGGGGTGTACCACTGGCCCAGGCGGTACACTTTCAGCGTGCTGCCCTGCCACGTGTGCGTGCCGTTGGCCGCCCACTTGTACCACTCCGGCCCGCCCTCCTTTTCGTCCTTGGGCCAGGGAGGGTCCACCGCCCCTAGACTGTAGAAGGCGGCGGCCACGGGCTCCGGCCCTGCAGTGTGTGGATGGAGCAGGGTGTTCAAGATGTGAGCCAGCAATGAGAAGCGGGGAGATGGGCAGGCGGCAGTTGGGTGCACCAACCCTTGTGCGGCACTCCACCTCAACCGCAAGCTGCCCATGCAGGGCTTGCCGCCAGGGCTTGCCGCCTCCGCATCCCACAGCCGGTGCAGCCATACAACCGCGCTGCCTGCCGTGAGGCAGCCTGGCTGCCTGCGGTCGCCCACCCGTGGCATGTGTGGGGTCGTCCTGCCCTCGTCGGCGGTCTAGCTCTTTCATCACTCGCTCCCACAGCTCGTGCCCCGGCACGCCCGCCATGGCCGCGTTTGTAATGTTCTCTCCGGTGATGGTGGCCTGCAGCACGACATCCGCCCCCTCCAGCATGTCGTAACCCTCCCTGTAGCAGCGGGGCAAGGGAGGGGGAGATACAAAGGGAGCTGGGCGCACTGTAGAGCATGGCAGCAGTAGCACTGCATCCTCCCTGCAGCGGCCGCAAGGATTGAGACGCAGAGCATGGCGCCAGCAGCAGCGCGCACTGCAACCGGGCATGCCCACACAGTGCCAGCTAGGGGATGTAGGACAACACGCCACATCGGAGTTACGTGCATCGGCACGCACCTGTAGCACTCTATGTCCAGATCCAGGTATAGCCCGCCGTAGCGGTGCAAGATGAATGGCCGGATGGCGTCCGACCGCAGCACGCGCTTGTTGTACTGCCGCCAGGTGGGCAGGAACCAGGAGTAGTGCTGCTTTGGGGAGTGGGTGGCAGGTTGTGCAGCACAGTCAGGCAAGACTCGACTCCGCCAGGTGGGCAGGAACCAGGCGTAGTGCGGCTCTTGGGAGTGGGTGGGGAGTGGGTGGACGGCGCTCAGCATGCTGCCGCCAGCAAGCATGGCAGGCACCAGGTGAAGAGCGTCTTGAAGTGGCATGACTGCTTCGTCTGCTCACACCTGCCGACCCCCGATCTACTGCGGCACAACTCCAGGTGTGCAAACCGCAGCCGGGCACACACTCGCACAAGGGCAGCCCCACGTGCCCACCTCTTCTAGCAGCGCGGTCACGGTGGCGTTGTCCCAGAACATGTGCTGCCAGCCCGCCTTTTCGTGGATCAGGCGGCACCAGTCGTCCCACTCGGCACGAATGCTCGAATCTGGGCGGTCGTGCAGCGCGTCAAAGGCCTCCCGCCCTGACAGGAACGCTGCAGAGCAGTAAGAGGGGAATGGCAGGTATGTTGTTGGTTATCTGATCATGCGCAGTAGCGGTGCGGCATTGCCTGGCTGTGGCTGGCAACGGCAGCATCAGTCTGTCGGCAATAGCAGATGCATAGCCCCCAATGCCAGCAGCTGTGCTAGTTGAGACAGAAGGGCTGAAAGCGTACCTCTGTGCAGTATTTTGGGTATCCGCTGCTGCTGCTGCTGCTGCGGGTCCTGCCCTGCGCCGCTCTGGCTGGCGCCGCCCAGCGGCCTTGGCGCATAGCACCTGCGGCCATAGGGCAGCAAATGCTGAGTCTGTGGGCACTGCAGTCATGCACACCTGTTGGGGATTATGCTCCGCTTTGCTTAACGGCGCAAGCGCAGCACAGACCTGAGCTCGATGTCTGTTTACTCCCCATATCAAAGTCAGCCAGTTGCTCACCAGCGCAGCGAGCTTGCCGCCCCAAGTGCGGCCACCGCCAGCAACGCAGCCAGCGCCCGTGCCAGGAGGCGGGGGGCCCTGGCTCCCTGCCGCTGCACAAGCTTGGCCATGGCCTGTGGCAATCAAGGGCATGCGGGTGGCAACGCATCAGAGGGTGAGAGCAGCTGCGGGCATTCCAAGAGCGGCAGGACTGGAACCCCGCCCGCAGCTGCCGACCTGCCACTGACCGCACCTGCCCTGGTTCGGGCGGTGGCGGCTAGCCGTGTAAGGCTTGCTATGTGACAGTATTATCTGTTAGCGGTGATTTGATGGCATGTCAGCGCCTGCAGGGCCAAACGAGGACTGGTAAGATGGAATGCAAGCGGCAAGAGGGAGCAGGCGGGAGCGGTGGCAGCGGCGGCACTGCCTGCGAGCAGGCTTTCACGGGCGCTCTCACCCATCTGCAACTGCAACTTACCCACCTGCTGCGTAGCGCGGGTAACCAGCTGCGACAGGCTCCTTGCAAGCGGCGCAGCACCGCGGGGTGCTTGCAAGCAGCCGCTGTTTGTGTTTGCGCCCAAGCTTCTGCGCAATTGACTTGACCCGCAGCCACTTGGCGTGCACGGGAAGGCTGCACAGCTTTGACAGCCACGCGGTCGCTGGGTTCGGTCGGTGGGCTTTCTCTGGGGAGGCAGATTGTTTTGGTAGCAGGCGCAAGCCCAGCAAATTGAATACACGAATAAGAATTGAACACTTCTCGTGCTGAGCTTTGCTGCCTCGCCGCGGCGGCGCCACGCACACACGCGCAAATCCGCCCTGCATGTGAAAATTTGCATGCAACCGATGCCTGCGTCGCCACAAACTCACTTGCTTGCTAGTCATCCAGTTTGACGACATGGATGCAGCGCTTGCGCCTCCCGCAACGCGTAACACTACCTGCATCTTGTGCGGCAAAGATCCCCTTGGCGGCACTGCGGCGACCGTTGGGCGACCGCCCAGCAGGGCCAGTCGGTCAGGCTTGGACCATCATGCAACGGTGCTGAGCAAACCGTGCAGTGCGGAAACAAGCAAGAGCGACACACCTCAGGAATGGACGGCGTGGAGGGCGTTTGCATGTTTCCCGCCAAGGCGGCGGTGCTGACGTGGCGACGGCAGGCGTCAAAGCTCCTGGGCAAATGCCTGCAGCATGGCGACCTCAATTGGCAAAGTAAAGTAATTTCTGATCGTCTCAAGCCGGTTTGTGCTTGCTATAAGCAGCACAGCAGGCGGCTGGGCCCCGCTGCTGGCGCGTTGCCATTTGCGGCTCTACAAGACACTCCCAAATAGTCGCATACCTTCACAACAGCAGCAGCAAGGCGCAGGAGGCGCCCGCCGCTCAGATGGCAACCCTCGCGCCCAGGTGCGCAAGCAGCTGGTGGCTCTGCGCGTTGCAAATACCTGCAGACGATGCATCACGCGCAATTGAACTGTGAGCTGGTGTGACTGCTGCACCCGCCCGCCGCCGCCACCCGCCCGGCGCCGCTGCAGAGCGGGGCGCACCGGCGCGGAGGTGAACGTCAGCCTGTGGGCCTACCGAGCCGCCTGCCTGTGCATGCTGCTGTACATCACTGCCATGGAGAGCAGCGGGCGCACACTGCTGCGCCAGGTGCAGCTGTCCAGCAGCGCAAGTGCAGACGAAGCGGCGGCACTGCGGCTGTGCGCCGCCCAGGGTTGGGTGGACCCTAATGCCACCGCGGCCAAGCCGCCCGCCTGCCCGGCGTGCGAGTGCCACTGCGAAGCAGCCGCCTGCCCACAGTGCCCTGAGGTGCCTGGGCCGGAAGCTGTGGCAGCCGCTAAGGCAGGGCCCCACCCGCCGGCAGCCTCGTTCTGCCCTTGGAGCCAGCGCTACTCTGTGTTTGATCGAAATGAAGTCATGATCGACTTTGGGCGGGGCGAGTCCATCTGCGTAGATGCCATCATGTGAGCTGCCTATTTCTACGGCTGCCGCAAGGGGTGGATGTGGCATGGCGGCTGCCGCTTGTTGATGGCAGTGCACGGACGCGGCACAGCAGCCTGCCTGCCTGCCCTGATAACCCGCCTTCCTATCCGACTGCTTCTCCTGCATCAACGGCTATGACTTGATGTTTAAGCGCTAGGGCATGTGCTTCTTCCTTCTTAAGGCCTTTCCGCTTAGTCTTCCCTCTCCCACAGCTACGGCTACGACCTGATGTTTGAGCACTGGGGCATGTGGCGGCAGATGTTCTGGTTGGGTGTGCCCACGGAGCAAGACCCCTCGGGTGCGCAGCACCGGCAGGCGGTCAGTCTAATTAGCCAGTTTGATAAGCGATTCCAGAGCTGCCAAGCGGTGCTGTGGGTGCTCCAGGGCACCCCCCTCGCAAGCCATGCGCTGCTTTCACTTGCCATGCAGGCAGCTCAGCTTTGCAGGACAGGCCCCCTCCGAAACGCCACGCAGCCGTGCATGCCGTGCCACGCTCACCTAACGCTCCTGCGATTGCCAACCACTCCGGCTGTTCCACCCGTGCAGACTTCCACGTCATACAGGAGGTGCTCTGGGACGTGCGGCCAGATGTCGTGATTGAGCTCGGCACCAACACGGGCGGCGGAGCGCTGGCCATGGCCTCGGTGATGCACCTGATTGAGCAGGCCACACAGGGCAGCGAAGAGCACAAGAGGATGCGCATCATCACGATTGACCCCCGTGGTGAGCGGCACGCAGTTCCTTACAGCTGGCTTCTGTTTTACTGCGCTTGGCGCCCACCACCTCTCAGCTGCCGCCTGCCAGAAACGCTGCCTGCCGGGCACATGCCGCTCCTAGCCATCCAAATGACACATGCTGTCCACCCACTCCCATTCATACACCCACCCACCCACCCGCCATGTTGCTTGCCCCCAGACTTCCACGACCCGGCATTCCCGGGCGACTCGTGCACCGAGGAGCAGCCCTGCAAGCGGCCCGACACCAACCCGCTCTGGGACAAATACGTGACCTTCATCCAGGTCGGGGTGTAGGGGCGGTTGGGGGTTGGTCTAGTCTAGTAGTCTTGTTACTTTTCACCAAGCCCCTTTGGGCGCCGCCGAGGTGGTCAGCTTGTACCAGGGGGTTGGTGATGGGCCGGTGGAGCTGGGCTAGCGGTTGTCGGCATTGCTTGCCAGCGGAGCACTGGAGCACGGCTACTCACTGCGTGCTAGAGAGCTGCAGGCTCTGCAAGGCGCACCGGCTGTGCTTGTTTGTGTGCCCTGGCCGCCCTGCGCCCCGCCCTGCACGGGACGCCTGACGTGCGGCTCGTTGCACCCCTGTGCCATGCTCGCAGGGCGTCCCTCCGGATGCGCCCCTCCTGGAGCGAGTGCGGGGGCTGCTCAAGGAGTGGAATGCGACCACTGTGCTAGTGTCAGAGGACAGCAGCCATGCACACGGTGATGTGAGTGCTTTGGTAGCGCTGGCCTGGATGGGAGCAGCCTGCGTATGCCTGCTGCTGAAGGGAGGGGGCTGCGCAGCCGATCGTGGTTGGCTGTGCACGCGCCTGCTCCGGTGGCGCGTGGGCCACGATCGATCCACGTGCACGCCTTGCAGCAGCATGCACTGCATAGCACATCTCGTGTGACCAGCGGGCAAGGGAGCATGCACCGCATGCAGACTGCCGTCATTCAACCAAGCCGCTGTGTGCATTGCCACTCTGGTGGGCTGCCCGCAGGTGCTGGGCAATATCCGAGCGTACCAGGAGTTTGTGACTGTGGGATCATACCTTCTGGTCCAGGATACCAAGCTGACCAGGTAAGCTCACTGCTCTGTACTGTTGTTGCGCCGCAGGAGAAAGGAGAGCAGCGCAGTGCCGCATCCAGGCAGCACATGCCCCGCTCCTGGCCCCTGCTTGCAGAACAGCAGCGCTTGTGCTGCCATGCCTGCGGTGGCATGCTGTCCGTCGCGGCGCAGCCGCCTGCAGTGCATCTGCACCCCACCTCTCACCTCCCCACGCCCTGCTTCCATCCGCCTGCACCTGCAGGATGTGGAAGGCGGGCGGTTGCTCCGAAGGGGAGAAATCGGTTGATGACATTGATGCATGCTACAAACAAGGACGGGTCGGGCCGCTGGATGCTGTCGAAGATTTCCTTCAAGAGCAGCCAAAGGGCACGTGGGAGAAGGATAAGCGGCGAGAATATCTGGCATACACGCAGCACGCAGACGGCTGGCTCAAACGCCTGAAGTGAGGCGCCGGCGGCAGTGTGAAGTAAACCAGCGGTGGCTGCCCGCTACGATCATACGACTTGCCCGTTGCACTGCAATCACTTGAAGCAGTCACTGAGCCCTTCATGCAATCTGATTGGGACCAATCACCGAGTTCAGCTGCGATAGACGCAATGCGTGCTTTGCGGGGCGGCCATTGCGGCAACCGCCCTTCCAGCTGATGTGGCGCTGCGAGAGGCGTGGGCTGCGTTGGCGCTGCCGCGGCGGTCTGACCTGGCGCGTGATGCGGCGGCAGGCTCTGTTGAGTCCCATGTTATCTATTGCTCGTTCTCGAGCGTCCTGGCAGTCCCGGGACCCCACCCACAGCCATGTTTGCAGCCTGCAGCCTGACGACCACTCATGTCGGCCTCCTGCAGGGAATTTGCTCGTCGGCTGCGCTGCATGCCTCGCCCCGAGCAGTGGTAGCCTGCAAGGCCCGCGCGCAGCACCCGCCCAGGCGTTTTTCTGGCCCAGCAGCGGCCCGCAACGCTGCAACACCCGCACCTGGCTTGGATGCAGCAACTGCGGCTGTGGTGGAGGCAGCAGCAGCGGCGGCAGATGCGGCGGCAGGAGGGACACCGCCGTGGGCCTTGCATCTGCTCACTTCCTTGGAGGAGCTGCACAGCTCTGTGAAGGAGCTGCAGAGCTCCATGAACAGTCTGCAGAGCTCCATGAACAGTCTGCAGAGCTCCATGGACGGGCTGCAGAGCTCCATGAACAGTCTGCAGAGCTCCATGGACGGTCTGCAGAGCTCCATGGACGGGCTGCAGAGCTCCATGGACGGGCTGCAGAGCTCCGCAGCGCGGCGCCTCCCCGGCCGGCGGCGGCGCGCCGCTGGCGCTGCTGCTGTGCACGTCCGCGGCGGCAATGTGGCGGGCCGACATGGCGCTGCTATTGGCGCTGGTGGGCGGCTGCCAGGATGAGTTGGAGCTGGATATGCCGGTGCAGGTCGGCTCCCAGGGCTGCTGCACCGTGGTGCTGGTGGAGGAAGTGAAGCTGCGCGGCAAAGGTGCGCGCCTGGTGCCTGCAGCAGGGGCGTCGGCATACGCCGTGCCCGCCTGCTCTTGCGTGCCTGGGCCTGGGCCTGGGCCTGGGCTTGGCTTGTTGTGGCGCTGCATGCCAGCGGCCGTGCAGGCCGTCATTCTGGCTGTTGATCCAGAGTGCCGTGCGGCCTCGGCTGGCTCTTAACGTCACGAGCTCCCTGCCTCACGCCCCGTGCAGGCGTGGGCACCGGCTTTGCGCAGCTGCGCGGCGCGGTGGCCGCCATTGCATGGCTGTACGCAGTGCAGCAGCAGCGCCTGCCCCGCCTTGTGGGCGTGGTGGTGGTGCCGGTCGCGCACCGGCGCGCGGTGCAGGAGCAGCTGCACCAAGTCAAGAAGAAGCACAGCAAAGTGCCTGTGCCGCACAACCTGGGCGCAGCGCAGGTGTTGTGGGAGCTGAGCCTGGTGTGAGCGGGCGGCGGCGCTTGGCCCCCGCTCCCGATGCGGCGCTGGCCTGCCCAGCCTCACCCAGCCCTGCTGCAGCCGTGTGCTGCCTAGCAGCCCCAAAAAGTAGCACTGCGCCCTTGCGCAGTGCCAAGTTTTCCCAATAAAACTTTCAGGCTGCGCCTGCAATCGCAGCATCACATACCCCTTGCCGGCCCCGTGCCTCTGTTTCTCAGCCTGCGCCGCGGCTCATTTCAACCAGCACTGCATGTTGTCTGATACCTCTGCCTGCTATCTGTGCGCGCACTCTTCACCCCTGTACAGCATCCTCACATCGCATCGCATTCCTCTCCTGCCCCTCGCATTGCATTTTCCGTATTGCTTGTAGCCCTGTATGCCTGTATGCCTGCCTGCCTGCCTCGATGGCTGCCCGCCCCGCTGCCTGCTGAGGTGTCGGCCCCTCGCTCAATGCCACTGCATGTTGCTGCCTGAATTGCTGCTTGTCTAAACCATTGCACAGAACCAAGGCAGGCGGCGGCACAGGCAGTGCAAGGGGCTGCACCACACCGGCGCTTTGCCCCACGACTCCCTGAACATGCTTGGTGAAGAGGTGCCATTGTGGCAGCGCATGGCTTCCAGGGGTGGGATCATCAGAATGTTGCATTGCGGGCAGCTGTCGGGCGGTACTGCGCGCCAGCGCTTCACGGCGCCCGACGAGCGGTAGTAAGTGAATGCACACAAAAGTCGTTGAGCAGCGAGAAAATTGATTGGTCAGGAGAGGGCAGCCGAGGCTGAAAGACAGTGTCAATGTGGTATCAAAATCAGGGCATTGGGGAGTGGTCTGCACAAGCGGACTGAAACATCAGCAGGGGTATTGAACAACGGTGTCAACAACAAGAAAGCATGCTGCCGGGCAGCTCCAGCGGTGGGCAGCGGGCTTGAGCAGCGAGAAGATTGCATGGGTGCCGGTGGTATTGTGCTGCGCTGCAACAAGTGCACATGCAAAGAATGCAACCAAATGTCAGATGTCCCACTGCTCCTCGCTGCGGATGGCATGCAGTGCTGTCTGCTCTCGCTGTTGCTGCTGCCCTCGTCGCTGCTCGCCCAGCCGCCGGCGCCGATCCAAACGTGGCATGTCCGAATTGGGCTGCATCCACCCACACTGCTCTGCCAGCCACTTGTTGTATCGGTCATCCTCTCCTGGCTGCCCGTCTGGTAAAGGATTTGCCAGGTCAGGCACCGCGCTGAGAAACAGCACGTGCAGCGTGTCCTTTTGTTTGGCTGCCTCCAGTACGCTCTGCAGCGGCGCGCCGGCGGCAATCTGCAGCGTGTTGTCTGGACCGGGGGAGCCTGCCCCTGCCGGCAGGCGCTTCACTATTGCCTTGAAGTCGGCATGGACTGTGAAGGCGCCGGTATGGCAGTAGGGTTCGACTTGGAACCAAGGGACGCAATGGTAATCCGCGTCTAGACCGTACATCAGCATCTGTGGGGGCAGGGTGGGGGGGCAAGGGAGGGGAGGGGCGGAAAGGCGCACAGGGTGGGGTGGGCGGGGCGGAGTCGGACGGGGCAGCCATTAGGGTGGGAGGGGCAGTGTGGGAGGGGCACATTTACGGTCGGGTGGGAGGCAAGGGGGCACAGCTGCCCCGCCAGCGGCAGCGGCACGAGACGCGGGCCGCCCGGAACAGCCGGCTGGCACATGGGATGTGCTGCGCAGGCACTGCCAAGGCAGCCCAGGGACAGCTCTGCCTCCCATCCAGCGCATCACGGACTAAAACAAGCTTTGCAGCTCTCACCCGCCCGATGTGGATGGAGGAGCGGTTGTGAACCGTGCCCGTGAAGCGATCGACGGGACCTGGGTTCGTCTGAAACGACCCCGGAGTGCTGATCCAGGACTCTTGAAGGCACACCGGCTCCGGCATGAGCGCTACGCGGTTGAGACGCATGGCCAGCCGCACCAGCTGCCCGGTCTTGTTCCTGCGGTGGCGGGCACAGGTCAGCGGCAGGTGCAGCGGCAGGTTCAGCCGGCAGGTTCAGCCTCGGCATTTGACCCGCTTGCGTCCAGCTGCCGCATGCCTGAAATACACAGCGCTGGCGCCTGCAGAGGCGTGGTCTGCAGAGCCTGGCCTCGACGCAGAAGCTCAGCAGGGTGCAAGGACCGCATGTAAGCGTGCAACACGTGCTGCCGCTCACTCCCGCCGCTGCACCTGTACTCCTCCCAAGATGCTGCCTCCAGATGTGTCCCGGGCGGCAGCGCCAGCACGCGTGGCAGCGGCTGCTCAGGCGTGCTCGCCGGAATCAGCTTGCCATTGAGGCCCTGCAACGCATGGGTGCGCACGATCATCATCATGATGTCCAGCACAGTTGCTGCTGCAGCTGCATCTCACCCAAGGCAGGTTGATGCATCTGCCCCCTCCAAAAGCCAAGCGCAACAGAACAGGGCTGCGCGGCAAGTGCGCAGCGTTGCAATGCACCGATTGCGCTCACCAGGGGGACGTTGTAATCAAACGCGTTGCTCGCCTTCAGAATATACTCCTGCTCCACAGGGCAATGTGCAGGGAGAGGCAGATCTTGGCACCTGCAGGCTCCGCACTCTGAGCCGCTTGCCCTCCAGCGAGCGTTTGATGCCTTGATGCCAATGTCTCTCTGCACTCCAAAACGGTCACCCGCTCTGCCCGTTGTGCCAGTCCAGCCACTCCACTCATTCAGTTTCTAGCGGCTCGCCTTTTTGAAGGGCGGGTGAATGGGGCCCGGTATGTACACCATGTGGACCATAATTTGCGGCGGCAGCGGCTCAATCTCCCACCAGCCCTTGATCCCATGTTCCAACCAGTAGCTCAGCAGCCAGCTGCGCATAGGGATGCGTGCAGGGCGGCGCTCAGGGCAGGCCAAGGAATGGACACAATGCGGTGCCAGTTGAGCCCGCCGACCGCTTCTGCCGCATGTTTTGGTTTCGTGCACCTGAGATGCAGCTGCAATGCCCTTGCTAAGGATGCAAACTCGCGCCGCCGCTGGCACCATGCAGCACTGCGTTTCAAACAGGTGAACGCACAGCACGGCTCCACTGCTAATACAAATAACGCCAGCGGAAGCAGCGGCTCACGGAGGCGAGAAGATGAGGGTTTCGTTGCGCTGCACGTAGCCGGGGGGCGGGGGCCCTGCGTTGCAAGGGTGGGTGGTTGTGTGGAGTTGCACCGCAGCGTTTGGAGCGTGTTCGGTAGGCCTGCAAGCGCGGTAATACGAATCTGTTACCCATGTTGTCAAGCGCACCTGAGATGTCTGGGAAAGGGTCGCCGCTCTCCTTTTCTAGCATCTGCAATTTAGTGCGGGAGGAATGAACGCAAGTAGCGTTGGAGGAGGCTATGGCTAGCCAACAGGTGCTGCCATTTGAAGAGCATGCATTTGATGATGATGAGGGCGGGTGTGCCGGCATGCCGTGGTAGCGCTGCAGGCACAAACTGATGCAGGCATGGGCAGCGTCTCCAAGCCGGTCCCTACCCTGGCAAACACACAACACCACTCAGGCCAGCAGCGGCTTTTCATCACCTTGACATAATGCTCAGAGTAGTTAGCTCTGGGAAGGAGGGGCCCAGCCGAGTCAGTTGGCCAGCTTCCATTCTGATACAAAATGCTCATGTTATGCCTGGCGGGGCAAGGGGCAGCGAGCAGTTGAGGCTGAGCAGTGAGGGGCAGGCAGGCAGCATCGGCTCGACTGCGGAACTTGTTTTCAACGATGAGCAGCTACATGCACTGCAGGCACGCGCTGCCACGGCCTGCTGCACAGGTGGCGTGCCGTCCCCAGGACCCACCCAGCAATGCATGTGGCTCACCCCCCAACCAGTTCTTCCGCCACTCCCGTGATGTTGTGCAGCTCTGGTGGATACTTCAGGGGGATGCGGCGCTGGTACTGCAGGTGCTTTGCGTGCTTCTCTTTGTCGATGATGGAGGAATCCCCCAGGGTAATTACGACGGTGGGGTATCCCAGCCACTGCGACGCGATCTGGTTGCTGAGCACCCACTGCAGGGACAGGAACGGCAGCGGCAGGGTGGAGGGTGGGTTGATGCATGCACAGCGCAGCCACAGCTGGGCTGCCTGCTGACGCTGACACTGGCTGTGGAGTCAGGCCGCCGCCGAACAACAAAGGCAGGCAGGAATTGATGCCCCACAGCCAGCACATGCTGCACATTGCATGTGCTTCTCTCAGCTGGGCAGCCAGCAGGCAAGTTGGCATGCTGCCCGTTCAAGCTGCAGCAGCAGGAAGCTGCCTGCTGTGTCGCACATACCCGGAGCGGCCGCACCTGATCCATTGTAAAGCCGCCCAGGCCCTCAATGGAAACATTGAATGCTTTGTGATATTCCAGCCACCCCTCGTTCATGCGAAGCATGTGGTCCACCTGTGTGCACACGAATCAAACAGTTTGAAGTTAGGGTGGCACCAACTTGGAAGCTTGAAGAGCAGGTTTTCTGCGCTTGTCGTGTGGAAGTGCTGGTCAGCGGGCGGTGCTGCCAGTGCAGCGACCCAGGCCATTCCATGGCGACACGTGCGGCGAGCACAGCATGCACAGCATGCATGACGCTGTTGCAGCACAGCAAAGCACACATAGCAAGCGCAGCACTGCCGGTGTAACTTGCCGCTGATGCCAGCATGACGGCAGCCGGGCCTCCTGGGACGAGCGAGCCTCGAATGTAGAAGGAGCCACCTGCGCTCCCAGAAGTGTTCCCAGAAGTGAGCATCGGTGAATGGCTGTGTGCGCATATGCCCGCCCCCACGCTAAGATGCCCCCTGACTAAACCCAGCAGAAACGAAGTGACGACGTACCGTTGATGATCGTTCCGCCTCCCTCCTGCATCCCTATGAAACTGCACAGGAGGGCCGCGGGTTCCAAGTCCAAGTTCAGAGGTCTCGAGCTAAACTGCAACCCCTGATAACCCCAAGCGCGGGCCATACATATGCTGGCCATGCGCATATGCACAACCACATACTGCGGAACTCCCTGCGGTGCTCCCCTGCTCGTCCTTCCTGCGGCTGCCGTGCCGGCCGCACCTGATGTTGTCAAAAGGTGGCCGGTTCAGGTACAAGTAGGGATCTCGATACAGCCACGAATCTGTGTCCAGCAGGAGGACGTTGTAGCCCTGCCACACCGCCCGCGACACAAACAGGTAGCGCAGCAGCCATACCTCCTCTGCACCAGGGGCAAAAAGAAAGGAAAAAAGTGATATGCCCTTGGGCGTCGGGTTGAAGACGCCGAGAGCGGAGCGCTCTCAGCGCGTGCACCAGGGGCAGCAGCAGGAGCATTGAGAGCGGATCAGGTGGAACTTGCGGAATTGATGCAGCAGCGCATGCGCATGCCAGAGCCTTCGTGAGCGGCAGCAGCGGTAGCAGCAGCCGTGCCCGTGCAGCACAGCATGCGGCGCCCTCAGCTGCAAGCGGCCAGCTGTAAAGTCGCTTCACTGAAGCACTGGCGAGGCATGACATGTTTACGTCACTGCCCACCTCAGGTTTCCCGCCTGCTTGTTCACCTCATGCCCTGGATTCACCCACACATCCACGTGCACGCCACAGCCGCACCTGCTTCGTGCACGCCATACTGGTGGTTTTTATGGGGAAACCAGTCAAACTCGCTCCATACGCACGTGACCTGCGGGTCAGAAGAGTCAGACGGCGTCCAGCCCTCAGAACATGGCAGGGAACGGCACCACCATGCACTGCTCAGGAGGAAGGCAGGCGCTACACGAAACCACACACAGTTCTGCGCCATCCAACCTACGTTGGTGTACCCAGCCTTGGCCAGCACGGCGCACGACTCGTTTGTTTTGGCATGGAACAGAATGTTTGCCAGCCCCAGCCGCCACGCGCTCGACACTGCAGGCAGGCAGGGGTGGGGGCCGTGCAGATTACACAGCTTGCGCAGCAGCGGAGGCGGCCTGCATGCCTGGGAATGCCTCAGTCGCAAGCATTGGGCAACACACATGGCACTGGCGTGCATGCACCACTGAGTGACGCGCGCACTCGGCCCCAAACGCGGCAAGGTGCCAACAACCACGAAACCAGCTGCAACAACAACCAACCAAGCTGGCTGCTGCTCACCCAGGTTGAGGCCCAGCAGGTGGCCCCCCGAGCCGATGGTCACAAAGATGCACTCCTTCTTGTAGCAGCTGGCGTTCAACATGGCCTGGAACTCCTCTGTGCTGTCCATCCTGCCCACATAGGGCCGCAGCTTGCCAACCGAGCAGTATCCGCTTTCCTGGCAGGGCAGGCCCTGCACTTCGGGACCATCGGGTATCTCCCCTCGCTCCGCCTCCGCCCTGTCTGCCGCAGTGGCGTGCGGTTCGAAGCCGCCCGCTGCGCTGGCGGCGGCAGCTGCCCGCGCAGCAGCGGCCTTGGCAGCAAGCGAGTCGGCAAGGCCCAACAGAGCGGCGCCGGTGCTGTTGACTGCTGCGCTGCCCCGGTCAATGGCCATGACTAGCAGGCTGCTGTGCTGCAAGCCGCCCCTGCTGCTGGCCAGCACCAGCGTCAGCCCCAGCAGCACCGCCGCCAACAGGGCTCCCCAAGTGCAGTGCCGGCTGGTACCAGTGTCGGGCCGCACAAAGCGAACTCGGCGGCCGCTGGCGGTCTGGTCAGCCGCAGGCGCCTGCGCAACTCAAGGCGGGAGGTGGGCATGCTGCTGGGCGGTCAGGTAGAGGCGATTGTGAGGCTGTGGACGATCTTAAACGGATGGCAGGAGCCGGCCTGCGGTGGCGGCGGCGGCGGCGGCGGTGGCAGCAGCAACCATGCGTGCGAAGTGCTGGGCCCACCTGCTCCACGTCCACCATGCGCGATCACCACCGTGTCCTGGGCGCTAGAGCTGGCTGTGCGGGCCGGGAGCTACCCTGGTGCCCCCTGGTCGCGGCGCTGCACGCCTTCAGGGCCTGGCTTTGCTGTCACACGCCACGGAGAGAAGGTTTATAGGTCGTGGCAGTCCCTGCCTAAGTGCCACCGCCAAAGCGCCGTATGGAAGACGCTCGCGGCCGGTGGCAAGTACTGGGCGCGGCTGTCTCGGGTGTCCGCAGCTCCAGAAGATGAGGGGAAGGCAGGCGCCTGGCGGGGCCCCACCTGGGAGAGTATGCATCGCCTGCGTGCTGGTCCCCCCGACGGCCGGCCAAGCGTCCCATCACCTTAAACCAGCTGGCTTGTTTCCCCTCATCCTGGCGTTGTGCCACGTCAATGACGACAAAGTATGGTTAGAACTGTGGCCAAACCAGGCCATACCTCATCGGCGCCACCCACACAGTGCCTGAAATTGAGAGGGCAGCGGCAGGCGATTGGCAATGGCAGGGATGGCGGCGGGAGCGGCTCAGAGCAGCAGGGGGCAGCGCCGGTAAAATTGCTAGCGACAGCTGGCGGTTTAACCAGAAGAACATGACTGGAAGGCTGATAAAAGCAGCCCGGGGTGCCACTCTGCCTCCACTGCAGGCCATGCCCAGCTGTGCAGCTGGTTTGCATTTTGCATGCAAGTCAGCAGCCAATCCTTGCGGCTGGTAAGGTGTTACAGCAGATGCATTCAAAGGGGCTGCAGGGTGGCGTGAAAAAATGTAGGTCGGGAAAGGGGGCTGACGCTGAAAGGAGCAGAGGTGCAAGTACAAGCAAGGAGCAGCGGAGAGCAGGGAGGGAGGTACACGCGAAAACAAACACACAACAGCAGGAGGCATCCAACAACAAAAGGAGAGAGCGGGGCAGCAGGTGCAGCCGCAGCAACAAAACACGTGCACCGCTCGCCCTGCGCCCATGCAACGCTCCAGGGAAGCAGAGCCAGCAGGCGTGATGGGCCCACTCGGTGCCGCCACAGGCCGCACCAGTGCTAGTATAGTCAAGTCAAACAGCTTAGCGCCAGCCCCTGAGGGCCCACCAGTGCTGCGCCCAGAGTTCGATGGCGTTCAGGACAGGCGGCTGCTCTGCGGCTCTAGTGCTGCGCCCACTCGATGGTCTTGAGGTCGATGCCCTCCTGCACCATCTCCCACAGCGGCGACATCTCCCGCAGCTGCAGAAGGGGGTGGGTGCAAAGGCGGATATTTGAACGGGGATTTAGGCTGCACCATCAGTGGATACATTTCCCGCAGCTGCAGGGGCAGGTGGTTGCAAAGGCAGGCGGATTGGTGCTTGAAAGGGTTTGTGGGCTGCACCATCTCCGACAGCGGTGACATCTCCCGCAGCTGCAGGCGCACACATGGAGATGCATCATGTTAGGAATGGCGCAGCAGGTGGCTGCCATGGCTGTGAACACACAGCAGCACTGACCGTGTCTCGACAGCAGCGATACGTGCGGCACAGGCAACACGTTGGCATGGCCAGCCGCAGTTTTGGCACGTGCAAAACGAGCCAGCACCGCATACTGCTTACCGTGTTGGCGTCCTGCACCGCCAGCTGCCCTGCCAAGCAAACCCCAAACCCACAGACGGTCAACAGCAGCAGCAAAGCCCGGCCACGTCTGCTCACCTTGTTGACATGCTGCACAGTCAGCTCAACTGAAAGCAGCCCAACCCACAGCAAGCTTGATGTAAAGCACCAAGCAGAGTGGCGACTGCTCACCTTGTTGACATGCTGCACCGTCAGCTCCACTGCCCGGTCCACCTCTGCCTCGGTTGTGAAGCGGCCGATGCCGAAGCGGATGGAGGTGTGGGCCTGAAAGGGGGTTGAAGGAGAGCAATGAACCACGATCAGCGAGAATTGCAGGGAATGCCGGCACAAAAAGAGTGGTACGCCTGCCCACCCCACAAGCGCAACGCGGGAGTTAGCGCGAACCACAAAGTACAGCACGTGTTCGGTTAGACGGACAAGTCAACAGGCACCCAAACTTTGGCAGCTTCTCACCATGTCCTCCTCAACGCCCAGCGCGCGCAGCACGTAGGACGGCTCAAGGCTGGCGCTGGTGCAGGCGCTGCCGCTGGACACAGCCACGTCCTGCAGTGGAAGTAAGGCAGAATGGGGACAATGGAACAATGTGAAGCAGCGTGTGGAATAACTTGCAAGAGGGGGCTGGCAGGCGCTGCCGCTGGGCACAGCCGCGTCCTGCAGAAATGTTTTGCATGGCAGCGAAAATGCAGAAAGCGAGTCAGAACAGGGCCAAGGTTGGGAGAGGTGCAGAGGCCGCCGCCAGACATGCCAACAGCAGTGTGTGCGAGGAACACCAGGACACGGGTGCAGAAAAAGTGGCCCCACCCAAGCTTGCCTTCAGGCCCATCAGCAGGCTCTCGCCCTCCACATAAGCAAAGGACAGGTTGACATTGCCCCAGTAGCGCGCCTGCGGGTCGCCGTTGAGCACCACGCCCTGCGCAGAACAGCAGTAAAACCGAGGGCCTCAGGAATGAGGTGATGCGTGATGCCACTACTGTAGTAGCGACGCCTGCGGGTCGCCGTTGAGCACCACGCCCTGCAAAACAAATGAGCAGCATACGTCTTTGAGCTACCATCGCAGCGATCACCCGTGCAAACAAATGTGCAAGCCACCTCCAGCAGCGGGATGATGCCGCTGCCTCCAAAGGTAAGCAAGTTGCATCCCGTTCACCCACCTCCAGCTGCAAAGTGATTCCATAATACAGCCGCCACTCAGTGCGCACCGAACAATAACACAGCCACCAAACACACAGCCAACCCTCCAACCCACCTCCAGCTGCGAGGTGATGCCATTATAGAGCCGCTCGCTCAGCCGCTTGATGTACTGCTGGTCCCGCCCCATCTCCTGCCGCGCAATGTCGCACGCCGTGCCCAGGCCTGCATTGGGTAGGCAGTGTGAGTGGGAAGTGTGATTGGGCGGTGTGAGGAGGCAGTGTGAGCGGCAAATGCTGAGTGGGCCCCAAGCCGTGCGCAGACGACCGCTGCACGCTGCACAACAACCAACCGCATTCTCGGCCCTCTCAGCAGCCTGTCAGCAGCTGCTGGCAGCAAACGCAGCCAGCTGCAGCCACTGCACCTGCCGCCAGAGAGGCACCGCCATTTGCTGCTGCGTCCAGCCCAACCCAGCCCACACGCACCCACTGCCAGGAAGTGTGGCACCGTGCCGCTGCGCAGGCCGCGCTCCTGCCCGCCGCCGCTCATCTGGCAGGGGGGGAAGGGGGTGGAGAACACCATAATTAGCTTGGCTGCAACACAGGCTGCTGCGCTACAGGGTGCTGGGCCCGCCTCTGCTCATCTGCAAGGCAGGCGGGGCGCAGGGAACAGCACATGGGTGTGACTGCGGCAATCTGCTGCAGTACAGGCCGCTGGTTGGCGGTCGAATGCGCGCCAGGTTGTGTGCACGGCTGCATGGGGCGTATGCGGGCTGCCGCCACTGCTATTGGCGAGTGAGCTGGCCGATTGCTCCGACCCAAGCCCCCACACAGCGACTGCTCCCTGATCTAGCACCCACAGAGCAGATGCAGAAACCTTGCTGGGTTTGCTCAGCATGGGCTGCTGGCACTCCCGCTGCCACTGCTGTGCGCCACACAGTGGCATATGAGAAAAATATGAAGATCAGCCCACCCAGCACGCACCTGCGCCTCCAGCCGCACTCGCGGGCGGCGGCGGATGTAGATGGCGCCAATGCCCTGCCAAGGGGAGGGTGGGATGTGGAGTCCACACGCTCAGGAGCTGCACCTGGGCACTCGCGAGGGCGGCATGCTGACTGCAGTCAAGGTTGCTGAGTTTCCTGCAGCGGCACGAGCGCCACTGCTGCAGCACGGCACTGCAGCGGCACCTGCCGCCCACACCGTGAGCAGTTTGCATGGCGGCTGAACGGATGAAAATTTTAAATGTCTTGCCTTGGGTCCGTACAGCTTGTGGCCGGAGATGGACAGCAGATCAATGTTCATTTGGTTCACATCGATTGGGATCTTGCCCACCGCCTGCACAACCCAAACGAAAAGGGCATGTGCGTATTCAGTTAAAGCCACCGATCTGCACATCACTGGCTCTTTCATAGCGTGCCTGATCTAACGCTTGCACAGATTGGCGGGCAGGAAGAGATCGCAAACTTGTGGCAAGGCATGCGACCGCATGCAAAGCCTGCCGCACATCCCTGCCATGCCCTGCAAACTGCAGTGCTGCTCACCTGCGACGCATCGGTGTGGAAGACACCTGTTTCTCGCAGCACACACACCTCTAGTACTCTTTATAACAACTGCCTGCTCACCTGCGCTGCGTCGGTGTGGAAGAACACCTTCTTCTTGCGGCACAGCGCGCCGATGTCGGCCAGCGGCTGCACCACGCCAATCTCGTTGTTGACGGCCATCACAGACACCTGCAAACGAAGACATGAAAGGCAAAGCCAACCGTTCAATCGCCATGCGAGCGCCACAGCCAGTCGCTCAACCTCCCCATCCAAGCGAAATGCTCCATTCCAAGCGCACAAGGCTGATCTCCGGGCAGATGGTGCCTGAGGGAGCTGCTGCTGGTCAATCTAGCTTGATTAAGCCGACCGACCAACTGCCATGAACAAAAAACAAGTTCGCCTACTGCCGCCTGACCAGGCTCGGCTGCGGGCGGATGGCGTCCGCCAGCTGCTGCAGATCTCCCGCACCAACTAACCAACGACTCCACCATTCACTTTGTTTCTCACACACAGTGCCGCCACTCACCAGGCTGGTCTCTGGACGAATGGCGTCCGCCAGCTGCTGCAGATCTCCCGCACCAACCAACCAACAAGTCCACCATCCATTTGTGTGCGTTGCTTACACACGGTGGTTCCTTACCAGGCTGGTCTCCGGGCGGATGGCGTCCGCCAGCTGCTGTAGGTCGATCAGCCCGTTCTTCTGGACTGGCAGGTATGTGACCTCAAAGCCGCGCTGCTGCAGGTAGCGGCACGAGTCCAGCACGCACTTGTGGTCCGTCTGCAGAGGCAAAGGCATGAAGGAACGCCGCAACAATATGAATCAAGCAAAGCAGCCTGCTGCAGCACACATCCAGCATCCAGCATGCACGTGCGGAAAGGCAGCGCACGCATCGAGCAAATGGCCGGAAGGACGCCGCATCTTCCACCGGGCTGCCGCCCAGGTGAAAGCTGCCAAAAAGATGGCATTGCGCATGCAGAGCATGGCAACACTTCTGCTTCACTCACTTCACTGGCCACTGCGCCACAGCCAGCATGTCCACTCAGAGCAAGGCTGCACACACGTGCTCGCGTTGCATACGGTGTGGCTCCTCTTCCCATGTCAAACCGCGGGCGCAGAAGCAGCTACTGTGCTGTAGTGCCAAACAGCTTGCAAAAATGCCCCCTTGCCTGCGTCGTGATCACGTGGTTCTTCGCCTCCTTCAGAGCACAGCCCTGCCGCCAAAGCGCTTTATCTTGAGTTCCACAAACCTTCCCATAGAACCCTCTCCCACCTGCGTGGTGATCACGTGGTTCTTCTTCTCCTTGTAGAACTGCGCCACGCCCTTGATGGCCAGGTTGTTGCTCTCCGTTGCCCCGCTGGTGAAGATGATTTCCTTGGCGTCCGCGCCAATCACGCTGGCCACCTGCAGGGCAACACGGGGGAGCCAGCCCAATCAGCTGTTCAGCAGTGCCACAAGAGCAAGCGGTGTGTTTGAACCAATAACCAACAGCGCAACAAGTTGAATACAAACACAAAAAGCCAGACTCCGCTCACCTGGCCGCGAGCAACCTCGACCGCCTCCTCAGCCTCCCAGCCGTACAGGTGGGTGCGCGAGTGCGGGTTGCCGTACTGCTCAGTCATGAATGGCAGCATGGCATCCACGACGCGAGGGTCCATCGGGGTGGTGGCCTGAGCGCAGTAAACAAAGTGACACAAGGGTGAAGTGTGAGCAACAGATGGGCAGCATGGCATCCACGACGCGAGGGTCCATCGGAGTGGTGGCCTGTGCATGTGAAAGGAGATGCAATAAATGATCAGAGAGTATGGGGTTTGTCGGGATGCGACAAGCGGCCCGGAGTGGCCAGCGGGACACGTGCACAACCCGGCATCCCAGTCCGCAGTGGGCCGGCAGCGGCGGCAGTGCAGGCGACAGCAATGCAGGCCCGAAGGTGGTTGTGATGCTGCTGCAGATGAGCAGGTCCAATGCAGGCCTCATACAGGGGTCTCCTACAGGCCTAGCGCGGCCCTGCGGAGGCCAACAGCAGCAGGCGGACGACCAAATGCCGCCCCCCATCAAAATGCCGCTCAACCGCTGCTGCTTGCCTGCATGTCCAGGTACATGGGCGCTCCGCGCATGACCACGCCCTTTTTCTCAATCGTCTCCTCTGCAGAACGGGGATTGTGCGAACAGTATGGCTTGTTGGCCCAGGCCAGCCAGAAGCACGAATGGTGGCAGCAGGCGGCGGCGGCAGCGGCGGCAGCGGCGGCAGTGTCCCTACCACCCGCCCCAGGGCTCCGGTGCCTTAATGCTGAAGCCGGAGAGCCCTGATCAGCGACCAGAGCGAGCTGGGATCAACAGGAACCCGCGCAGCGCCAGCTTCCAAGCCCAAAGTGAAGGGTGCCTGCCCGGCACCGACCTTCGACGGGTTCGGGCTGCGCAGTGAAGGTCCTGAGTCCACCCATCGCCGCTGCAGGGGCGGCAGGCGCCCCAAGCAGGCGCAGTGCCGCCCGGCTCGCCCTGACCAGCGCCATGTTGCCTGCCCGCGCACTGAATATAATGCACCAGCACCAGACAGTGCAACGGCGGCGTGATCCGCCCAGAACAGCAACCTCATGCACCGTCGCCAGCGCGGCGGGCAGCCAACCTCACTGCTGGCGGCCCGTCCCGCCGATTGGCGCACGCATTCAGCATCCATGCCGGTCTCCAACCATCAGCAGCTGCTCTTGGATGCGGGGCAGCAGCCCTGCTCGGCGGAGTGGTGCCCCCACGCCGCTGCTGCCTCCGTGCTGGCCGTCGGCACTTACCAGCTCGATGAGGCCAGCCAGATGAGGCTGGGCAAGCTGCTTATGTACCGCCTGGCGCCGCCAGACGGCGACAGCACCGCACCGCCGCCCCTGCAGCAGCTGGTGCCGCTCTCCTCGCTCGACCTCCCAGGCATCTTTGATCTGCGCTGGCACCCGCGCTCAGCCATGCCCCAGCTGGCAGCAGCTCTGGCAGATGGCTCGCTGCGCCTGCTAGATTTTGGCGACCAGCTGGCGGGCGGCGGCAGCGGCAGCGCGCCAGCGGCGCCGCCGCCGGCAGCATCTGTCGTGCCAGGCGGCGACGAGGCAGCCGACGGCATGGCTGTGTCTGTGGACTTTTCTCGTGCTGCTTGCTGCGAGGGCGAGCAGCTGGCGGCCAGCTTCTCCTCAGGCCAGCTGCAGCTGTGGCAGGTGCGGTTGCAAGGCAATGGTGGGGGCAGCTGGGCTGCACGTGCATGATGCGGTGCTTGCGAGGGGACGCTTGCGACAGCGCTGTGCTGCTGGGAACATGCACTGCGCCTATTCGCCGGTAGGATGACAGCCAATGGTTTTACATGTATATCTAACAAACTCAAACCGCCCCATGCTGTGCAGGCTGCGCCAGCCGGCCTCACCAGCCTGGCCACCTGGCAGGCTCATCAGCTAGAGGCTTGGGCAGCTGCCTTTGACCATTGGAGCCCCTGGCTGATCCACTCTGGAGGCGACGATTGCGCCTACCGGCTGTGGGACTCGCGCCAAGGCTTTGACGCGCCTGCATGGCAGTCCAGCAAGGCGCACGGTGCGGGCGTGTGCTGCGCTTCGAGCAGCCCCTACAGAGAGCATTTAGTATGCACCGGGTCGTATGATGATCACTTGCGGCTGTGGGACGTTCGCTCACCGCAGCGGCCAGTACTGCAAGCACAGGTGAGTGGCTGAGCGGGTGGACGGCTGTGAACCTGGGCAGTGATGTGCGGCAGCTGGATGGGTGCCCGCCCGTTGCTTAGAGGGGAGCATGGATTGATGGAAGAAGGCGGGGGGCAGCCGCTACGCTGTGTGCTGCGCTGCGCTGTGCGCATGTACCTGCCTCGCTTACTGCGCTGCTGCATCCAGTTTATCCCATGCCCCGCCTCCTCCACACCCGTCCCCACACATTCGCCACAGATCAACACCGGCGGCGGCGTGTGGCGGGCTAAATGGCACCCCACCAACCCCGAACTCCTGCTGGCAGCCTGCATGTACAATGGCTTTGCGGTGCTGCGAGCGGCGGTGGGCGAGGCAGCCGGGCTGGAGATTCTGGAGAGCTACGAGCACGCCAGCGGCAGCCTGAGCTACGGGGCTGACTGGTGCAGGGACGAGGGGGCAGCGGGCAGTGGCGCCAGCCTGGCTGCCACTGCCTCCTTTTATGACCGGCAGCTGCACCTGTGGTCCTACCGCCCCTGAAGCAAGGCCTCAACTTTCCCCAGCGCACTGCCCTGTTTCATCACTCGAGCTTGACCATGACGAGCGAAACATGCTGTGAAACTTACATTGCTTTCCAATCTGATCTCTTGCTAGCTGTGCAGCACCCAGCGGCTGCTGCCAAGCGTATGATCCCCTTCTGTTGCAAGCTTGAAGGGCACCTCTACTTGCAAGATGCGCAGGGGTATGCAGACGCGCTTGCAGCCAGGGTCCACCCACGTGCTGCATGGGACAGACAGTACTGCTACTTAGCAATGAGGGAGGTGAAAACAATGCAGGTGCTGCAAAGCCCCAGCAGCAACACGCACGCCAGCATGCACATCTGGCGGTGTCAGCAAGCACCCTTGTCCCAGCAGCCCTCCCAGCAGCATGCCGCGCTGTTTGGCGTTGTCGCTTCACAACCACAGCCTCACTTGTGCTGCTGCGAGACAATGGCGTCCACTGCTGCCCACTCGTCCACTATGCCCCACACCTGGGAGGCGGCAGGGGAGGGGAGGTGCACTTGTACCCCGCTCACCCCAGCCAAAGCGCATTGTCATGCACCACCATGCATGTTGTGATGCAGCCAACAAGGCGCAGAGCCTGCAGGGCCACAGCTATCTTCGTGCTGTGTTGAGTTGCGTGCACGCACCGGGTGGGACGTGCCCCATTCCGGGTGGTCCCCCAGCGCAATGAAAAAGTCCTTGCCGCCAGGGGTGAAGCACACGTGGCCGCGCCGCACCTCGATGCTTGCGCCCTCGTAAGGCGGGTCCTGTGTGAAACAGGCTGAGAAACCATTATGTCTTCGGTGCAGACCGGGCAGGTACTGCGCAGCTGCCAACAACGACACTGAAAGCAACAGCAGCAGGATGCCAACATTGGTACAGCAGAGCGCCCGAGCTGGTACAACACCGCATCAGATGATCAAGTACATTCAACTCGCCTCTGCGAGGTCATGCAACCGGCCTTGCAGGAGGGCATATGGCGGTCCCAACGGGTTGGCAGGCGGCTGCGGCCGCGCCTCGTTCCTGCGCGGGAGATGGCAAGCAACACCCTGACGTGCGCATGAACGCAGCTCCCTGCCATTTGTGTTGCAAGTGGCGCCGCTCTGCGCCGCCAGCGTGCATTCCGTCAAGCGGCAGCGTGCTGCCGATGTGCATGCAGCACAAGGCAAGGCCAGGCACCTAAGCGCACCGATAGAAAGCACAGGAATAAGCGCCCTGGCAGCCTCGCTTGACAGCCAGGTCCCAAACCTATGCATAGGGAGGTTGGAGCCTGAGAGCACTGCCCGGTTCCACACCACACAGGGGGTGTGCAGAGGGGCAGCAGGTCAGTTGGGGCCGGCTGCAGTGGAACGACGTCGGTCCAGGCCCCCTGTCAGTGGCCATAACAGCAAGGGGCCACCCCCACAGCCTGTCCGCTGCAGCCGACCAGACAGTGCATCTTACCAGCGCAGTGATGCGCGGTGCAAGCTGCTCCAGCAGCCTGATGCGAATTTGGCCAAACTGAGTGTGCAGAACAACAGTGCGCCCGGGCTCGGTCAGCGTGGGTGTGATGGCGGCTGCCGCGACCAGGCCCCGCGCCGCTGCTTTCAAACTTGCTCTGGCTGACGGGTCAGCCGCTGCCGTTTGCAGGGCCAGCAGCAGGAGGAGGAGCAAAGCCCCCAGCATGGTTGCCCTGCATTGGCAGTTGCGGCGGCGGGAGTGGCGGCAGACGTGAGCGGGGGCGCACATTCTGGCCTCCTCGCGCTGTCGCTGCACGGCAGGAGCAAACCACTCGCATTTGAGGCTCGTACCGAGGTGTTTAGCAGCCAACAACCGCCTGCAGCACCTCTGAAACGGAGACGCAGTTTGGCTCGCCCATCTCAGTGCGCAGGCGGGCTGGCCGCTCGGTCCAAGCGATCAAAGGAGCCCTGAGACACAACGAAACGCGTTTGCAGTGACGCTGCTTTCGGAAAATGGCGGAAACAGAGCTCAGCAGCGGCACAGCGCGCTCGGGCGGCGGGAGAGCAGCCAGCGCGCTTCTGTGAGCACCTTGCGCCAATTGACTTCAAGCGCTTTAAAGTGCGCAATTCAGATCCGGTTCAAGCGCAGCGCCAGTTGCCCAATTCAATTCTGCACGCCCGCCAGCCTCCTCACGATGGGCTTCCGGGCCCTGATCCTGGCGCTGCTGGTGGCTGTGGGAGCCGCGGCACAAAACACAACGCAGAAGGAGAAGCCTGCAGGGCTGGAGCGCAAGCCTGCCCAGCCGCTGCCAACGTGAGCGCCGCAGCTGCTGCGGCCATCAAGCTTTCTGCATCAATTAAACGCGCTGCAGACGTCCACCAGTCTGCTTGGGTGCCTCAGATGCCTTTGCACCAGCGTCATGCGCCCCACCTGCCGCCTTGCCTGCTGCCCATCCCCTGCGCTGGCTTGCAGGTGGCGCCCGGCCGACCTGCGCCTCGACTCCATCCGCCTGCCGCCAGGATTTGCGATTGAAGTGTATGCAGACGGCTACATCCCCGCCCGCTTCCTGGCCCTGGGAAAAGTGGAGGGCAACACCACTGTAGTATATGCCTCGACGGCCGAGGAGAACGCGGTGTTTGCAATTGTGGATAAGCACGACGGCCGGCCGCGCCAGGCGTGTGTGCTGCTGCACAACCTCTCCTCCATCACCCAGCCCAACGGCATTGCCTACGACCGCAGCACAGGGTCTCTCTACATTGCAGGGGTGAGCAGTGGGGCGAGTGCTGGCTGTATGAACGTGACATCTTATCAAGCTGTTGCACTGGGACAGGAGAGGCGGGCTCCTGCACACCGGCGGTTTCAGCCACCCCCGGCCCTCCGGCTACACCAAACCCTCTCTCCATGACCCTGCCACACCTGCCTTCCTGTCTCCAATGTCCCCAGGTGGACTTCATGACCCGGCACGACAATGTGGATGCTGCCGCCCTGGACGGCTGCAACACCTCGCTGGTGGCCAGCTCCACACTCGCCAAGCTGCCGCCTCAGGAGAAGCACGCCAACCGCGCGCTCACGCTGGGGCCCGATGGCAAGCTGTGTGAGTGCTGGTAATGTGCAGTGCCTGGTTGGAAGTGGTAGCTTCCGTGCAAGGGCAGGCTGTAGCATGGCAACCACTTAGGCAGGCTCACTTGCCTGCCTGCTCCGCTGCCACGCCCGCAGGCGCCTGTGCTTGGCTTGACACCTTCCTGATGCCAACTCTGACCCACACCCCCCCTGGATCAACCTGCTGTCATGTACTGCAGATTACACTGTGGCGGCTCCCTTTGACCTGGGGGAGTGCACAGGCCCGTACTGCACAATTATGCGCATGGACCGGGACGGGTCCAACCGGGAGCGGGTTGCACAGAATGTGCGCAACGCAGCCGGCTACACATGGCACCCAGGCACCGGGGAGCTGCTCTTCACAGGGATGGAGCGCGATGGCATGGGCGGTGAGGGTAAGTAAGTACCCCCAAAACGCGGGGTGGGGCCGGCGCTGCCATGCCGGTGGTGGTGGTCAGGAGGGCAAGCAGTCATGCTGTTGCTCCTGCCAATGTGCAATTGCCGCTGCCACCGCCGCTGCCACTGCCTCGGCTGTCCTGATGGCCCTGCACCATTCTTGCTCATCCATCTCATAACCGGACAAGCCTGCCGCAGCGCCAGACGATGTGCTGGCAGCAATTCGGGTGGACGATGCCAGCATCAGCAGCGGCAGCATCCCCAATTTCCAATGGCCCGCCTGCCACTGGTGCGCTGCTGCTGTTGGCGCATGCTGGTGCTGCTCTGGGGTTGGCCTGGGCGATGCGCCTGCAGGGCATGGGCGGTTCTTGCCAGCTGCGGTGTGCAGCTACGGTTGTTAATTGCAACTCTGCCGCCACATGTGCACTCACTCACTGCTTCTGCAGGCAGGGCTCCGGGCCTGCAGCGCTTCGTGAGCCAGGCCCAGGGCAGGCCATCTCTGACACCAATGTCACCTGGGGATCAGAGGGGGACATCAACCGCACGCTGACGGCAGAGCAGCAGGCGGCGCAGGCAGCCAACTGCTCAGGTGTGGCCGCTGTGCGCAGGATGCCTGCCGGCGTCTGCAAGGGCTCCCAACTGGTTGCCGCCTCCTCCAACCTGAAAGTAAGAGCAGCGGAACTCAGCTTGACCACAGCCCACTGCCCGTCTTCCTGCCCCACTGCGCTGCAGCCGTGGCGCCGCGGCCGCTGCAGGCGCTAGGGCCGCATGTGGCCCCTCTGGGCGTGCTGTACTGGGAAGCCCCTGAAGCTGGGCAGCCCCACGGCTGGCCTGCAGAGTACGACAACAGCATATTCATTGCGGAGCACGGGTGAGCGGTGCATTTCAGATCAGGTGCAGGTGTGTGTGCAGTAGACAATCCCTGTTGCAATGATGCGCTGGCGCTTCAAGCAGAGCCGTGCACTGCTCGATCCGCGCTTTGCTCCCGCGGCGCGTTGCTCCAACAGCGCAAATCATGGACAGGGAGCGTGTGCCCACAATTGCAAAGCATCTTGCGTACTTCATCCCCCATCCCTGCAGCTCCTGGAATCGCACACCCTCCCTGGGCTATCGCATCATCAACCTGCAGCTGGCGGAGGATGGGCGCACCATCACAGACCACTCTGTCTTTGCAGACGGGTGAGCCTCGCCGCGGCGTGCGAAAAAAGGGGGGCTTGCGGGCAGACCCAGCTGCTGCTCTGTGCCTGATGGTTGCTGAGGTGGTGTTAGTAGTGCTGCTGGCACGGCGCCTGAAATGAACGATGCTCAAACTTGTGGAACCTTCTCTTGCTCAATCAAATGTGGCAGGTGGCTCACACCAGAGGACGAGCACTGGGGGCGCCCTGTTGGGCTTCTGCGCTTGCCAGACAGTTCTCTGTTGATTGGAGATGATTACGGCTTTACCATTTATCGCGTCTATGCCACCGGAGCAGCAGCAGCGCCCGCGGCCGCGCCTTCGGCAGACACAGCTGCTGCCGACGCTGCGGCGGGGGCGGCGCCACCCAGTGCCGCGCAGAGCAGGAGTGCAGCAGCGGCGGCGGTATGGGTTGCTGCAGCGGCGGCGGCAATGCTGGCGCTTTGGTCATAGCAATGGCATTCGACTCGCATCTATTTTCATCGATCTCTTTGCATCCGTTCAGCTGTGACAATTAGCATCACTGCTAGTGGCAAGGGGAGTCTGGCGGGCGGTGACGCATGAGCGCCACGCTGCCCCGGTGCGGCAACCCAAGCAGGTGCAGCATTGCACCGTTGCATGCTTTGATCAGCAGAAGGTCGCCAGAGAGGAGAGCGCGGACAGCGCCAGAATGAGTGCGACAAGTTTGGGGCGTGAGCTCAGCTCGCCAAGCGGCCTGCACAAGCCAGCGGGGCCCAAAGGCACCGCCAAGCAGCGCAGCGGCAGCGAGCGCTCGCTGCAGGAGCGGGCCGCCACCGCCGCCCGGCACCCCGCGAGCCGGGCAGCGCTGAGTGTGGCAGCTGCCTACCTGGCGGCGCGTGGCGCGGCATCCGCCTTTCAGCACATCCGCCGCCGCTTCCTGCGCCAGCTGCTGGCGGACCTGTGTGCCGCGCTGGACGCCATCGGCCAGCCATACTGGTTGGATTTTGGTGGGCTGCTGGGAATCACGAGGTGAGCATTCATTGAATGAGCGCGTGGAAGACTTGATGAGGAAGGCGTGGGGGCACCTCAAAGTGTGCACCGTGGCCGTGTGTTGCTGACGGCGCGCTGTGCGCGCAACACGACCTGCAGGGGGGGCGACCTGATCCTGCATGACAACGACTGCGACATGGCTGTGCTGAACCCAGACTGGTGAGCCGTAGTGGCATTGAGTTGGCTTGGAGCGGCATGAATCGGCAGCAGGGGGCAAGCAGGACCGCCTGCAGCGGCCTGCAGCGGACGCCAATGATCGCTCAAGGAGATGCCACAACCTGTGCCATGCCATGCCATGCATCCATCACATGGCGCAGCCTGGCTTTGGTATGCCATTCCATGACATTCCATTCCGCGCACGCCGCACCAGGCCATGCCACACCACGCTATGCCATGCCATGCTATGCCCTGCTGCAGGCCCGCGCTGCTGGAGGCGCTGAAGCGCGAGCTGCCGCCCAAGTACACCATTAAGGGTGAGCAGATAAGGTTGGCATGCTGGCACGAGAACCACTCATAGAACCGTGCATGATACATGCCAACATCGCGGCAGGCTGAATGTTCGTTGCAGCCCCGCTCACTTCCAATGTGCGCGGCATGGCATGGCATGGCAGGGCAGGGCAGGGCACGGCATGAAACAACATGGCATGGGCATGGGCATGGGCATGGGCATGGGCATGGGCATGGGCATATGCTGCATGGCACTCCATGGCGCTGCACAGAGCACTGATGCTCCTGTGCTGCCATGCCGGCATGTAGTGCTGGCCACCATCCCACCATGCTGCCCACCTGCCTTGCTGCTCCCCGCCCTCTTCTGCTCATCTTCGACCCACCCCAACAACCGATTGGCTGCAAGCAGTGGTCACCCCCAAGGACTCTCCTGCCTCCTCATGGATTCGAGTGTACACTGCTTTCGGCATGGCAGACCTGTTTGGTGCCCACGACGAGTGAGTGGTGACACCTGAAGTGCACACCAGCAAGTCGCTGGCACCGAGTGCCATGCAGCTGCCGCTATGTGGATTGCATGCGCTGCATGTTCGGCAGGCTGTCTGGCGCTCATGTTGAGTGAGCGACTTGGCGCGTGCTCCATTTTAGTTGGTGATGTTCAGTTGCATGTCGTGGTCGGCGGCAGCTTGATCTTGAAGTCGCCAGTGCTTCCCCAGCTGAGTTTTTCACGTGTTGCATGTGTTGCTCTTCCACTCATGCCATGCAGGGGCGGCGACTCGATTGCGGTGGACTGCGGGCACGGCGACACGATGCACATCTCCAAGGCGAGCCAGCCAGATTTGCGCTGATGTGTCCACGTGCCTGTCACCCCACCGCTACCTGCGAGGGATGAGGAGCGCCATGTCGGGCGCACACAGTGCAGATTGGCTCGCAATCGACCTAAACTTGAGCAGACGCACCTGCATTCTGGTGGCAGATGGTTGAGGCGATGTGCATGCAGGCTGACGTGTGTGGCACCTCCGTGCGTCTTCATCACTGATGTTGTGCAGGATCTGGTGCTGCCCACTGGCCGCATGGAGTGGCGGTGAGCACCTGTCCGCACCTTTCGACCTGCACACAGATGCAAGCCGGGCCTGTGCATGCTGTGTGCTGCCATGTTGCACCTGACGCTGCACTCCGACAGACCGCATGGTGCTGCCCTTCCTACCACTCGATTGGCAGTTTGAAACTGCTCTCTTGTGCATTGCTGCCTTGCCGCCGTGCAGGGGATGCAGCATCAGCGTGCCTCATGACATTGAAGGCACGCTGGTGCGCCGCTACGGCCCCGGCTGGCGCACACCCACGCAAGTGGCGGGGCTGTGGCTTTTGCTTATTGAGCATTGAGAGAGTGCCCCTGCCGCAAGCTGCGGGGGTGATTTGCTGAAGCTTGTTGCATCCACCCAGGGAAGCGTGCGTCGCATGCACGGTCCTATGCCTCATGCCCTTTTGCAACCACCTGGCCTAAAGCATGGGCACGGTGAAGGGCTGGAATGCTGATCTATGGGTTGTTCTTTTTCGCCCTGCAGGTACCTGGACAAGGGCGCAGACACAGTGGAGGGCAGCAAGCCTTACGCCAAGGTGCTCTGCCTGCTGGCCCGCCTGGGCATCCGCATCTGAGCAGTGGCAACCAAGCAGCGGCGGTAGCAGCACATTAAACCGGTGTGCAACAGCAGGCAACTTTGAGTGTGCAACCACGGCGCAACCGCATTCAGTAACTTGTTGAACCAACCTCCTGACCTGACGCTAACGTTGAGCACCCCATGCCTGCCGCACTATGCATGCTTCGCAACCGCTGATCGTCTCATGTCCCCCGCTTCTTTGCCTCCTGGCTCTCTGCCCTATGTTGTTCGATTGTGAATCGAAATAATGTTACAGTGCGGGCAGCGCTGCCGGGCGTCACGAAATGGGGAGGCGCCCCCTGGCTGCCTCACGCCTTGGGGTTGAGCTTCTGCCAGCACTGCAGGCACGCGAATAGGGCAGGGATGAAAGAGCGTCAAGATTTGTGACTAGGCAAACAGCTTGCCAAACCAAAGATCGGCACAGCAACCGCAGCAGCAGCAAGGAGACTGCACAGTCACTACCTCCTCTCCTAGGCATGCACCGCGACACGGGACTCCATGCCAGCGCACGCATTCCCCTCTCCCTGAGACCGCTAGCCCGCGCACCTCGATCCAGGCCACCATGCCGTCGGCCAGCTTGGAGAAGTAGGGGTCCAGGTGGCCCAGCCCCGCGCGCACCTGCAGGCGAGACAGGGGAAGGGCAGGGGTAGGAGGAATCGCAGCACAGAAGAGGCAGCAATGCAGGGTGAGACCAGTTGGGCTTGAGGCGGCCCAGCCCTGCCCGCACCTGCAGGCGAAACACGCGGAAAACATGAGCGAGCGTGGGAACATGCCACATGCCTGCAGTGCACCCTGCCCGGCCAACCCCCTCGGCTGGTCCCCAGGCCACATGCAGACACCACGCAGCGCAGACAAAAGCTACGCTCACTGTATGCACCTGCTTATGCTCAATAACATGCAGCCTACCTTCTCTGCCAGCTCCCGGCGAGTCGCGGCGATACGTAGCTGTGCACATATAGAGCACAATCAAGCGGAAGTCGGCCCACCCACCTTCTCTGCCAGCTCCAGGTAGCAGGTGAACACGTCCTTGCTGCCCTCGCTCAGCTGCACCTTCTGGAAGAAGGGGATGATCTCTGCGCAGCGGGGCAGGTGGGGACCGCATGGGGCAGCTGTTGTCAGGGTGCGAAGGCAGGGAGAATGAGATGCACATTGCAGCGGCAATAAAACAAACCACTAACTGTGCGCCCTAGCCAGACCGGTTGGCTAACCTTCCTGCCAGAAGATGCCCTGAAAAGTTGACAGGAGGCACGGAAGCATGCGGATCAGTCCGGCATACAGCACGCATCTCCTTGCCGTCGCACCGCCCAGCTGGTGGCAAGGCAGCAGAGCACTGGCAACGCCGGCCACGCATGCACACCCGCCATGCAGCTTGACACAAGGGCAGACGTCCACGCTGTGCAGCATGCCAAGCACGACACACTGCAGCGTGGCACAGCGCGGCACAGCGCAGCAAAGCAGCGGCTCGCCTTGTACTCCTTGCGCAGGTTGACAAAGGGGTTGGATGCCTTGGAGTGCCAGATGTAGGGCAGCCCCGTCTTCACGCCCAGGTCCAGGTGGTCGCAGATCTGGCAGGCAGTGATGGGGTGGCAATATGCGCGCTGTGAGGCAAGTGAGGGACTGGAGGGAAGCCCCGTCTGCACGCCCGGGTCCAGGTGGTCGCAGATCTGAGGAAGGGTGGTGGGGTGGAGGGCAGCAAGTGAGTGGAGAATGGGCCAAAGCACAGACGACCAGGCAGCCATGTCAACATCAAGCCTGCAGGCGGCAGGTAGAACAGCCCACAGGCCAGAGAAGTGCGGCTACAGCACCAAAGCCGGTCTGTCTCACCTTCTTCACGCACCAGCCCGCCCACATGTCTGCAGCAGGGTGCAAAGGAATGGCAGGCGTGGCAGCAGGTAAGCCACACGGAGTAGCAGCAGCGGCCCCAGGGCTGGCCCTACCCATGAGGCCAAAGTACACGGCAGACCACTCGAGCAGCGCAGCGCTCCTGCGGTTGCAGCCATCCTGCCTGGCCCACACTCACCGTCGTAGCGGCCCCAGGGCTGGCCCTCGCCCATGAGGCCAAAGTACATGGCGGGGCCGATGGCCTCGCGGTCAAACGCCAGGTTCATGCCGCACATGGGGAACAGAGTGCCCTGCGGGGGGAGTGGAGAAAATAGGGTGTGCACGTGGTAAGAGGACGCGGTGCAAACAGCAGTGATACGTGTGCGCACAGCGTGTTCACAGCATGCTCACTTCACACAACCAGAGAGGCACGCATGGTGGCCTGGCGGCTCACCGTGGGGCCTGGCCTTCGCTGGTGCGCCCACCAGCCACACGCCAGACAGGCAAAGCACACCAGCGAGATGCACAGGCATGTGCGCACAGCACTGACCTTGGGGATGGTCATGACCGCGTCCACGTACCGCGTGTTGCGCTCAGAGGGCTTCACCATCTGCACACATCGAAGATATGCGCATGGGTTTGCGAGTTAGGCAGCTGACCAGAGGGCGTGCCTGCTCCGACCAGCCGAACAAGCAGCAGCAAGCAGCAGCAGCAGTAGATCCGCACCTGGGTGGGCGCATCGTAGTCGGGGATGTTGAGCCACAGGCCTGCGGGCGGAAAGTTGCGAGCCGCTACTCAGCATGTCTGTCCACGCGCAAGTTCGCTGCAGCGGGAACCCCTGTTGCCAAGTGCCCAGACCGTCTGGGCAGCCAACGCCCACATGCACGCATTGGCGCAAGCTTGCATGAGCCGTCAGCACGAGCCCAAGCTGCCCACTGCCGCCCACCGTGCGACACAGCGGTGGGCTTGCCCTCCCGCATGGAGAAGGGGTAGCCGCGCACAAAGTCGGAGCCGGGGACGTACGGGTCGTACTGCGGTGGGGGCAGGAGGAAGGGGGAGGGGGCGGTGATGCACAGCTGCAAGGTTCGCATGGTTCCCATGGCAAGGGGGTATGGCTGAGCATCTAGCCATGCGCGCCTGGCTGGTGCACACCAGGGCGTTGAGGGCTGCCATCCAGCAAGGCGGCACACCCACCCACGCAAGCAAGCACCCCTGGCGCCGCACCAGTGTGTTGAAGAAGTCGGGGGTGGAGGGGCTCAGCAGGTTCTTGATGTGCTGGTCCAGCGCGTTGATGTCCTCGCCAGACGGGTTCTTGGCGCTGCAGCATGGGGCAGAGGCACAGTCAAACTTCTGCCTGACAGCAAGAGGTGGGCATCGGCTGTACCCAGGCGTTTCCTGGTGCTGTGGGGGTTGCAGTTGGAGGTGGGCGGGTTGTGCCGCGCGCCCAGGGTTGATGCGCAGCGGCAGGTGCAGCAGCAGGTCGCACAGTGCAGCCAATCGCACAAAGTGCAGGCAATCACACGAAGCAGTCGTCGTCGATGGTGTAGATATACCGCATCATGGCAGGGCAGCATGCACAGCCAGCAGCAGCCAGGCCACTCACACGAAGCAGTCGTCGTCGATGGTGTAGATGTACCGCTTCTTGCTGACCATGTAGCCGAAGCAGCGGCAGGCGGAGTCCTTGAAGGAGATGCACCATGCCTTGTCGCCGAGGATGCGCTCAATGTCGTTGCGGTTGTACAGCTCGTAGTCAAAGCCTGCCGGGGGCGGGCAAGCATGGGCGAGCGAGCGCGCGTTCAAGGGTTGGTTGGGCAGGCGGTTGGGGGCGGAGAGGCGGCGCCCAGGCCGCGGCAGCGGCGCTTGGCAGCTGCAGAGACATGGCATGTCCAACACAGCTGACACATGGCTGCGTCGCCACCAATTGATGGTCACAGGCACCCAGTCATGGGTTGCATGCTCATGCTTATGCCCGAGCGCGGCAGCGGCGGCGGCAGCAGCCTCACCCTCGGGCACGTGGACCTTGCGGCTGGGATCGCCATCCTGGATGATGATCAGGTGGTAGGGCTGGAAGAAGGGCCGCCTGCGAGCGGGCAGGTTCGTTCGGGTGGGGCAAGAGGGGGAGGCGGGTGGTGAGTGCTGATTCGACCACAGAGCAACGCAGATCACTTCTAGCAAGCGGGAGAGGCCGCGCCGAAGGGGGAGCGCCTCCCAGCCCTTCCCCGGCCCTTCTGGCCCTCCCGCACCATTGCTCCAGGAACTCCAGGTCCCGAATAGTCGGAATGCACAAATCTAGCTGGTCTGCGAGCGGGTGGGGCGCCATCGCTGCTGCTGCCTCCTGCCAAACGCCGCCTGACTGCCGCTGACACCGAATTCCAGCACGGTGAGGCACCACAGGTGCAGGTCGACAGGCGGAGAAGAGTGGGGAAGGCACTGTCCCAAACTTGAAGATTGAACTTGGCGGCAGCCCCGCTGGCGGTTGACGGCATGCCGCGGCATGCGCCATCGCCGCATGCGCAGCCGCATGTACCATATCGCCACCCACTGCATCCAGTTCCAGCAGATTGCCATTCATACGAAATGCCAACTCTCTGTGTCTGGGCTGGATCAACGTGCCCCAACCGCCATGCCTAGCTATGCGCGCCTCGCGCCCACTGCTGCGGGGGTGCATGCCGGTCACAATGCACACTCACTGCATAGCAGTCAGGAGTAACACAGATCGCAAGAAGCACAAAACATCACGGGCCCCGGATCTCAGAGGCCAGCAGGAAAGACAGGTCAGGCAGGCGAGCCGCCAGCGCCTCTGCCGGCGATGGCGCCGCCGCCGCCGCTGGTGGTGCGTCAGCAGCGTCACTCGCTGGCCCTTCACGGCCAGCCACCGGTGCTGCCTCGCCATGCAATGGCTGCTCAAACGTTGCTGCCGCAGGCATGGGCGCCTCTGCAAAGTCTGTAAACTCATCCTCGTCCTCAGACCAACCGCCGCCTGCCGCCGCTGGCCGCCCGGCTGCCGCCGTCTCTGCTGCGGGCTCAGCCGGCGGCACAGGCTGGGCGGGCAGCACCGCACTGCGCTCGTCATGAGCAGCTGCACCCACCGCTGCAGCAGCCAGAGGCACCAGCAGCGGCGCCGCCGCCACTGCTGGCAGGCCGGCCTGCAGCGGCCCCTCCGCCGCCGGTGCAGCAGCTGCGGGCGGCTGCGCCCAACTGTCCAGCAGCACAGGCTGGCCGCTGGCCGCGAATGGGTCGCCGGCCGCAGCGCTGGCTGCAAAAGGATCCGCTGCCCCGGCGCTGGCAGCAAACGGGTCTGCTGCTGCAGATGCTGCTGCCCCGGCTGGGGCAGCCTCCCAGTCTGCCGCTCCCCAGGCCGGTGCTGTGTCCCACGCTGCAGCACGCGGGGCTGTGCTGCCTGGGGCGGGTGCTGTGTCCCACACTACAGAGTCTGGGGCCACGCCCCATTCTGCAGCAGCTTGGGCTGTGCCGCCGGGTGTTGGCGCCGCTTCCCATGCCTGAGCAGCTGGCGCTGTGTCCCATGCCGCGGCGTCTGGCGCAGCTGCAAACTCGGCAAACCCGCTGCCGCTGCCCCAACCATCGTCTGCCGCTGGGGTGCCGCCTGAGGCGGCTGCTGCTGCTACTGGCGCCGTGTCAGCCGTGGTCGCTGCTGCTGGCTCTGCTGCTGCTGCACCCATTGGGGCTGGTGCGTCAGCTGGGTCAGCCGCCCAGCCACCCTCCTCCCAGGCTGCCGGCCCTATGGCTGGAGCCTCAGCAGGCTGCTTGCCAATCTCTGCCTCCTCCGAGTTCTGCTGCTGTGGGCTTGGGGATGGCACTGCCACTGGCTGCTGCGGGGGCGGGGGCGGCTGGGGCGCCGGCACAGGCGGCTGCACCGCCGTGCCCGCTGGCTGTGCTAGCACACTGGGCGCAGCCGCAATGGCTGGGCTGGCCACAACCTGCAGCAGTGGGGCAGGGAGCAGGGCTGTCAAGGCAGCACGCGTGCACCATATCTGAGCAGGTGTGCACCAACTGCTGCTCAAACAATGCAGCTTGTGGCAATCGTGCCCTCTGGCCGGCTGCATTGCAGGGTTTGCTGCAGCATGACAACCGCAGGCCTGCACAGCGAGGCGCAGTAGGGGCACCAGCAGGCATGCCGGACTAGTGGCGGCAAGTAGGCACCTTGCGAGGCGTGAGGACGGGCGCCGGGTGGAAGACAAGTGCACTGGGCGGGCGGTTGGAGGGTGCCAGACCCTGCAGGGGGCAGGGGGCAGGAGGCAAGCAGGCGATACGCAACGGTAAGCTGCGGTGTGCACAGAAGCTTGCTGTGACATTGGCATGCGCTGGCATGACCTGATGAATGGCATACTAGGCGCTCACACAGCAAAGCACGGTAGCACCCACCAGGCGGCTCAGCAGGCGCACTTCTGCCGGCGAGCCGTGCCAGGCCAGCTGGCTCAGTGCCTGCTGCTGGTTGACGCTGCCGCTGGCGCCAGGAGCAGCAGCCGGCCCGCGCACACCCGCTGATGGGCTGGCCAAGCTGGGCAGTGCGGCAGCGGCGGCCGCCACAGCGCGGGCCACGCCGCCGCTGCCCGCTGGCTGCAGCTGCATGCCTGCTGGCAGCAGGCCGGCCAGCATGGCGGCAGCGGCTGCTTGGAAGCCCTCAGGGGGCAGAGCCAGCAAATCGGCGGGGCCGCTGCTCTCGACTGCTGCCGGTGCTGCCACCGGCGGCGGCGGCGCCGCTGCTGGTGGTGGCGGTGCAGGGGCAGCCCCTGGGACCGAGGCCGAGGATGGGACTGGCTCGGCAGCCTGTGCCGCCAGGGGCTCTGCATCGCCAAAGTCTCCAAACTCGTCCCTGCTGCCCTCACTGCCTGCTGCTGCTGCTGCTGCTGCTGCTGCTGCGTCTGCTGCGGCGTCTGCAGCTGGGGCTGCTGCTGCTGTTGCGGCTGGGACGGGTGCTGGGTGCAGTTCAGCATCGCCAAAGTCCCCAAATTCATCGCTGCCGGCCTCGCTTGCGGCTGCTGGCAGTGCTGCTGCAGCTGCTGGGGCGGCCTCAGCAAACGCTCCACAGTCACTCTCACTCTGTGCTGCTGCCTCTGCTGCCACCTCTGCCGCTGCTTCCGCTGCTGCCGTCTGCTTCCCCACCGGCACTTCTGCTGCAGGGGCCAGCACTGGTGCTCCCTGCAGTTCATAGCCACCCTCCGTCGCCGCATCCGCCACTGTAGCATCTGGCTCTGCCGCATCAAAGGCTCCAAACTGATTGCCGCCGCTGCTGGCTGGCGCACTGGCTGCCGCTGCCGCCCAGGCTGGTTCGCTGCCATCGTGTGCACTGAGCTCGCTTGGCAGCTCATCCTCACTGCCGCTGTGCGCCGCCGCATCGCCAGCTGCCTCTGCCTCTGCCTCTGCTGCTGCATCTGTTGCCGCTGCCTCCGACTTGGCATCTGTGAAGGCAGCTGAGCCGCTCTCGCTGCCGCCGGACGGCGGATCCTCGGCGCCTTCCTCAGCTGCTGCATCCGCTGTCGGTGCGGCCGCTGCTGCGTCTGCCGCCACAGCAGGCGCCACCGCTGCTGAAACCGCTGCAGCACTGGGCGCCGCCGATGGTGCATCCGCTGCAACTGCTGCCGGCTCCGCAGCGTCGAAGGCACCAAAGTCTCCCTCGCTGCCGCTGCTGTTGCCTGGAAGCTGCGCTGCTGGTGCCTGAGCAGCGTCCCGTTCGCCTGTTGAGCGCTCCTCGCCGCTGCCGCCGCCGCTGCGCAGTGCAGGCGCAGTGTCATCTGCTGCTACCGCTGCTGCTGCCGCTGCTGCCTCACCCTCCACTGATTGAGAGGGAGGCGCCGAGTCAAAGGCTCCAAATGCTTCCTCATCAGTGCTGAAGCCTGATGCTCCTGGCGCATCGTCTGCTGTGCTGGAGGCCGCAAGCTGGCTGCTGCTGCCACCGCCGATCGCCGCCGCTGCCACCGCCGCCGTCAGGTCAGCTCCGTGGCTGCCTGCTGCCGCCAGCTGATCCAGCTTGCTTGCAGGCGATGCCACCGCTGCGTCCGTGTGCTGGCCGGCCGGCGGCGGCGCCTGAGCAAACGCCTCGAACTCGTCGCAGTCGGTCGGCTCCCCCTGCGCCTCCATGTTATGCTTGCCAGGCAGCAAGGGCGCGATCTGAGCTATTGGCCCGGCATCTGGCTACTGCCGTGCTGGGCAGCCTCATGCCGCTGCTGTGCTGCTCCAGAGCACTGCAGCGCATGCGGCATGCATGTGGCACCTGGCTCTCGGCTTTGATAAACGTCCTGTCAGGCACCCTGCCATGCCATGATGGTGCCTGTATTGGGACAGAACATGCAGCCTCACAGCCGCCAACGCACAATCCACAGTGTCCACAGTCTTGTTTGAGAGCTCAAGCCTTAAGGCGCCTGCCGGCAGCCCACATGCAAATCGTTCATTGCACCCAGTTGGTGCACCCCCGTGCAGTTGGTGCACTCCCGCCACACGTGTGGCGGGAGTGAGCAGCTGCTCGTTACCTGGCCAGGCATACAGCGGTTGCTTGCACGCACTGCATGTGTAAGGCTGTCCTTCTGGTGCAGGCCCAATGGGGTGGCAGGCTTTACATTGCAACAGGCGGGCAGGGGTGGATTGTTGCAATGGGCATGAACCGAGAGGCGGATGGCACAATGCCAACAACTGGTTGGGGAAGGTTGGAGACAGGAGTGCACATGCCAAGGAGTAGCGCAACAGTGGGTCAGCCATGCAGGTTTGCGGGTCAGAGGCAGAGGGGCAGGCATGGCTTGCCACGCATGCAGCAGGTGCGAAGCGTTGCAGTCAGACTGGGAGGAGGCAGGGAAGGGAGCGGCACGGTGCGTGCAGGAAACAGGCAGGGTGGCGTGGCGGAAGCCGAGCTGCACTGATCACCAAAGGGGAGGGGTCAAGCGCCATGCGCATGGGCGTGCTGGTATGCAGTGCGTGCACAGGCGTATGCTGCGCGGGAGTGGTGTGGTGTGTGTGGAAGGGGGCAGGACGGGGCGGGGGGGCGTGCTGCAGCGCAGGCTCAGCACTCCAGGCAGAGCAGGTCGGTGCAGCACC